>SDBU01000373.1_pt1 | contig 63698 bp, 66 predicted proteins | sample 2277071 | NCBI WGS metagenome assembly SDBU01 (sample SAMN10397929, study PRJNA504765) | marine sediment metagenome | isolation source: marine sediment core GS08_GC12, 126 cmbsf | place: Arctic Ocean: Gakkel Ridge, Loki's castle | collected 2008 | reverse complement strand
GAGAAAAACCTTTCTCTCTCTTTGACAATCAACCACCACTATTTTTTATCAAAAAGAGAGGTTTGTTTACCAAAAAATTATCAAAACTTTCTCCGGGAGACAAAGTTTATCTTCGAGGGCCATACGGTCGGGGTTCTCGTTTTTCAAACAAACGACTTCTTTTGATTGGTGGCGGTACCGGTATCTGTTCTCTCTATCCTTTTACCCAAACTAATCCCAAAAGCATAGTTCTTTTGGGTGGAAAAGACAAAAATTCACTACCTTTCCTAAACAAATTCAAAAAAACTAGCCAAAAACTATTAATTAGTACCGAATCTGGTCAAATCGGCCAAAAAGGTTTTGTCACCGATCTTCTCGAAAAAGTTTTAAAAAATCACAAATTTGATTACTGTTTCAATTGTGGCCCTTTGCCCATGGTAGAAAAAGCTGTCGAAATCGAACAGAAATATTTATCCGATAGTCGCATATTCTCATCCTTAGATCTTTTGACCAAATGCGGAGTTGGCCTATGTGGTTCATGTGCCACCTCAAATGGTTACCGTTCCTGTGTTGATGGTCCTTTCTTAAAACTTTCACAAGATACTAAAAACATCAGAATCGATCCCCATGTTCACTGCCGTGACGGTCTTCAGTCTTACAAAGAGACCATTGCCCATGTTTTTCAAATTGCCGATTCTCAAGGAGTCCAAAAGATTTTTGATATGCCCAACACCAATCCCCCTATTCTTTCCCAGACCGACGTCGAAGACAGGCTAAAATTAGTGCCAAAAAATCGCCTAAAAGACTACTATCTATATATAGGCGCCACCAGTAACCTCGATCAACTCAAACAAGCCGTCAGCTGTTGGCACAAATATCGTCAAGTTATCGGTATAAAAATGTTTGCCGGTCATTCAGTTGGCTCTCTGGCTATTGTTTCACCAAAAAAACAAAAATTTGTTTATCAAACTCTAACTTCTCTGGGCTATCGGGGAGTCTTGGCTGTTCACTGCGAAAAAGAAGAACTTCTAAACACCAACTTATTCAATCCTCAAAAACCTATCACTCACAGTCTGTCCCGACCCAAGATCGCCGAAATCCAATCAATTAAAGAGCAAATCCAGATGGCATCCCTGTCCAAATTCAAAGGCATTTTGCACATCTGCCATATCTCCACCTCCCAGTCAGTTAATCTGATAAGTCGAGCCAAAAAACATCTTCGCCTGACTTGTGGCATCACCCCGCACCATCTTTTATGGGATCACTCCCAGCAAAAAAAACATAATGGCCTACTTTACAAAATGAATCCTCCTCTAAGGAATCCAAACAATGTCGCCAAACTAAGAACCATGCTGTTGGAGGGAAAAATTGATTGGATCGAGACCGATCATGCCCCCCATCAAATAGCCGAAAAAATCTATCCTCCCTACATGTCGGGCTTTCCTTCCCTAATTCTTTACCATGATTTAATTAAAAATAAGCTACCATCTTGGGGATTCACGCCATCACAAATAAAAAAATTAACATTTTTAAATATTATGGAGGCTTTTAATGAGCAAAATAAACTTTCTTAATTTACTAAAAAACAAATGGTTAAAAAACAAATTTGTTTGTGTTGGCCTTGATTCACAATACGACCGGATACCGGTAAAAGTGCGAAAAAACGCCACCAAAAAAGAGGCCGTTTTCAACTTTAACAAGCAGATAATTGATACCACTCAAGATCTGGTTTGTGCTTACAAACTACAATACGCTTTTTATGGCGCCTTAGCAGAGGAGGGGATTACTGCCCTTATTCAAACAGTTTCCTATATCCATAACAAATATCCCGACATCCCCGTTATCGTTGACGCCAAGAGAAATGATATCGGCAACACCGCCGCTCAATATGCTATTGAAATTTTTGATGTCTATCAAGCTGATGCCGTCACCACCAATCCCTATTTAGGTTACGATGGCATTTTGCCTTTTTTAGATAGAAAAGACAAAGGCATCATTGTTTTGTGTCGCACCTCCAATCCCAGTGCCAAAGATTTTCAAGACTGGACCATTACCCATCCCCAATTAGGCCAGATTCCCTTATATCAAGCAGTTGCTTACCAGGCTGCCACCAAATGGAACCAAAACAACAACTGTTGCTTGGTTGTTGGCGCCACCTACCCTCAAGAGGCTAGTCAAGTTAGAAAAATCGCCCCCGACCTCCCCTTTCTAATTCCGGGTATCGGCAAACAAGGTGGCGACGTCAAAAAAGCTGTCGATGCCAGCAAAGACAAAAATAACGCCGGTATGATAATAAACTCGTCTCGGGGTATTATTTTTGCTTCAGAAGGTGATAATTTTGTCTCCGCCGCCCGCCTGGCTGCTCAAAAACTTGATAAAGAAATCAAAAGCAGTCTTCTATAACTACGATCCAACTATCGCCCTGGCCTCTCTGTAACAGACTGCCGCCCGCAGAATATGTGGTATCTGATGCCCAACAATATTTTCTGGCAAGTCAGAAACTGGGTGCCACTCACCCTCTTCCGCTTCCCCTTGCACTTCCACCCAATAAATATTCACCGTCTCCGTTCCTCTATTTGTCTTATTTATTGCTCCTCCCACTAAGACAGGCCCACTTGTCTCTATTTCACTCATCTCCTTGGCCAGTGCCCTATAAGCAGCTCCTTCATGGCTGGTATCTGATGGCAGTAGTACTACCCCCAGATTATGTAACTTTCCTGGCCAAACAGGATCGTTATCAGGCCTTGGGAACAACAACACCTGTACTTCTCCCTCGTCTGTCATCCTAAGAGGTACCACCTCCTCACACGGAGTCACCACCTTCCCAGCTATCCATGCAAAAATCTCAGCCGGAATCTTGCCCTCAGGTATTCTGTTTAAAATACTCATTACTATTTTTATCTCAATTTCACTTATTGGCGTTCTCTCAAACTCGCTTACCACCTCGCCTTCTACTCTACTCTCTCCAATGCCTTTTAAATCTTCTCTACCCATAATTCAAAATAATAATCAACATGCCCATTATATCATCCTTATAGGCTCTATCCTTTTAATATTTTTATTCTCCACTTCCCCCTTAAATAATTTTTTCTACCCTACCAAAATATTCTTGTATCCGGCCGATAGTCTAATTTTATAACCCAACAAAAAAAAACCATCTTTATTATATAATCAATCATAACCATTGAACAACCTCGGTTTCGAGTCGTTGAATCCCCCGAAGCCATTAATCGATACGCCACCCTCAAAAGAATTGGAACAGAATTTTTTGCCAAATCCGACATTATTACCACAGGTCAACTTTCCCCAGCCGATGTTGACATCGCCAAAACCTTCATTGCTCAAGCAGCCCAAAAACTAAACCCTCCCCCGGTTCGTTCCAGTTGGTGGGAACACGCCGTTTTTGTAGCCCCAGAACTTGGCAAAGTCTTAGCCAGTGCCCTAGTAGAAAAAGGTGTCGACATCGATCCCGTCAAAATCGAATTTATGCTTTTATGGCATGATGTCGGTCGCCTAATAACTCCCACCGCCTTTTTGCGAAACGACCTTATTTGTAACCGACTGATGGTGGCAGTTGGTATTCCCAGACAGCTTGTTAACCAGGGATTCTCTCTAATAGAACTAGGAGAAGCAGAGCAAAGCTCACCGGAAATCGCCAATCGTTTTAAGAAGGCCCTGACAGTCGAACAAAATATTTTATGGCTGGCAGATAATCTAGGCAAACTTGGCCCGCACGGAGAATTTTTCGGACTCGATGGTTATCTTGCCTATTTAGTCACCTATAATCAAAGACAAGCAAAAGACGAAGTCGCTCTCAAAACCACCAGCCGCCATAACCCCTGGCCCTCCTGGAACAAAGGCATTAAAAATAGAATACGTGCCGAAAAATTACAAGCCACCGTCGGCCCTGATATTGTCAGAGACACCATTGAATGGCTAGAAGGCTTAGGTATCGATTTTGAATCAATCACCAAACAATTCGAATCTTACGGACCCAAATTTATCATCCTGGCCAACCCGGAATCGGCCATGACATTAGTCAACCAAATCACCCAAAGACAGTTTAGAGTCGCTCTTATAAAAGCCAGTCCCCAAGACCGAGCATCTTCCCAGGTATTAAGTCGAGCCTTCAATCTGCCCACCACCTTTGATACTCAATCTGACCAACTCTCCCTCTCTCCAACTCAAGCAACCACAAGCGCCACATTAGAATCCCACCAAAGGTTTCAACAAACAATAACAGAATTAACGTCGGGTCAGACAGCCATACTGCTTTCTCCATCAACTGACACCGACCGTCATCATCAAGAAGCTGCCTGTGTAGCCATTATTGACCCGGCAGGCAACCTATTCAGCACCTTTTCTCTAAGCAAAACACCATAAAACTTCACATAATCAAACACATCATTCCCCTCAAACTAAGAAATTATTCCCACTCCAGCCAATCTCTCCAAAATCTCCTCATTCCTCTTTCGCAGTTCCGGTATTCGCCCTTGGGTTAATAAAAACGAGTCTGGCACCGCATTTCGCATTTCAATCACTAACCACTCCAGTTGACTTTTTATAATCACGTCGGCCAGACTTTGCCACTCTTGATTGGTCATTTTTTCAAATGGCAGAGAATCTCCTTCGTATGTCCCAAAAGGTAAATGAATCCCTGCAAGCACTCCCCGATCTGTCACCTCACCATATCTTTTAATTAGTTCATTCCAATCTCCCCCACCAACTTTATACTCATGAGCCAAATCAAACATTAATCCCACCTTCACTCCAACTCCTCTAAGATCCTCGACCAAATCCACCGTTCTCCCCAAAGATCCCTTTGATGTTCCATTTTCTATCAACAATTGCCCAGTCCGCATTTTCTTAAACAAAGACCATCTCTTTTTTACTTCCTCTTCGTGGGCCAGAATATAGTCAACTTTTCCAGCACATTTAATTAACAAACTGCTAGGTATTATCAGGCGATCAAGTGCCAGACATAAACAATTCGAAGAAGAACCAGTCCTACCATGAAGACCGTGCACCCTACTTTCATTCTGTCCATTTAATAGTCTATCTAGACTCAGTCGCCGCCAAGCAATCGCTTCAAGTCCTACTACCACCTCCTCTGGCCACAATTTAACCGGTTTACCTATCGCTCCCCATTCAACAGTCGAAGATAAAACTACTGTTTCTTTCCTGGTCATGGGGCAATTATCTCATTACCTCATTTACTTTTCCACTAACAAGAAGCTGGTATAGTTTTCCTGTAGATCCTGCAAATTATCCTCAACAATTTTAAGGTTATATATTTTTGCCAACACCTTACTTCCCATTGTGGCCACATATTTTGGTAATTTCTTCCTGGCCATGTTTTTTGCTACTACCGCATGATCTACCATTTTTCCTTTACCAGAAGTTTGCTTCAACCGTGGATATTTTTTAGCTAGTGTTTGTTTGCATTGAGCCAATACCTGAGGATGAGTCATTATGGTGGTAATTTCCGAAAATTTAACATCATTTCTAATCATTAAAGCATGGGAGATTTTTATGGCAAACTGTTTTATAATCCTAAATTTGTAATTTGCCACCGCCTGGATTGATTCTTCTACCATGCCCCCAATCGAGTTATGAATAGCAAACTGTCCCTGATCAATCTCCCCGGCATGAAGTGCCCGCAATACATTGGCTGAGGTATACAAATATTTAATTTTATATTTTTTAATTTTTATCTTTTGAATATAATCAGTTATAGCTTCCTCATTAAAACTACCTTTTCCACCCTGTATTCCATAAGTAATAGAATTAGCATTAATTAGTTTAGGCAGTAATTTATTATAAAGTTTGTCATATTTCTCCCCTAGCCTTATACGCATTTTTTTGGTGTATGGATTATAGTGTTGCAGATTGGTAAACAACTGCCAACTGTCATTACAAGTTTGCTCTTTTATTTCCAATAACCTTTTTGTTCCCAGAGTATCTATTACTGTCGGTTTTAGATCATACGCTTCCAGGAGCCGTCCCACAAAGTGCGTCAATCCCTGAGAGTTAGCCGCCAATTTATCGTGTTCATCAGCAGTCATTTCAACAATTCGAAGTTTTTTGCTCTCAAAATAATCTTTCCAAAACTTATAATTATCCTTATCAGCTCTAAACTGGTCAATAATAAATGGCAATCCTTCAAATCCATCTTTACTACTATCCGGACCAAACATCGGGTGAGTCAACATCGCCTGCACCCGGCTACTTTTCAAATGTTTATCAAACACTTTGGCTGGATGTAATTTTACCGACAATACATCTATTAGTAGATGATGCTCTTGAAAGTATTTCTTATGACTAGCAATTACTTTCTCAAAGGCCTCTATGGGAACAGCAAAAAAGATAACATCACTTTTATAAATATCACTTATATCTTTTGCCACCACAGTATTAGCAGTAAACTCTGTCCGGTCTTTAATTTGACTCCTTCTATACAGAGTCACCACAAAATCATTTTTTATCAATCGGTGAAGGACTTTCCCAAATCTTCCATATCCGACAATACTTACCCGTTTCATAGCTCTAGACATATTCGTCAATAGTATCAATATTGGCGCAAATACTCACCCGGACAAAACCTTCACCGTTGCTCCCAAAAGCGCTTCCGGGTGTAATAAGTATCTGTTTTTCTCTTAGCAGATCCATGCAAAAATCTTCAGAATTTTTTGCCAAGTCAGGGATTTTTGCCCATATATAAAGAGCCGCCTTGGGCAAAGAAAATATCAGTCCCAACTTTATCAATTTGATAGCAATAATATCCCGGCGTTTCTGGTAACTTGAAATCATTTCTGCATGCCACTTCTGATCAAAGTCAGACAAAGCCAGCGCGCCCAGCTTTTGCAGGGGCAAAGATAATCCGGAATCTAGTTGAGACTTAATTTTTGCCAATGCCGCCAGCACCTCCTTATTTCCCACCATCCATCCCATCCGAAAACCAGCAAAAGAAAAGGTTTTAGAAAAAGATCCCAGTTCTACCGCCACCTCTTTTGCCCCTTCAATTTGCAAAATACTTGGGGCTTTAAAGCCACCAAATGTAATTTCTGAATAGGCATTATCGTAGACCAGAATTAAATTATGTTTTTTACAAAAATCTACAATTTTACCCAGATCTTTTAGTGTTGCTGTTTGACCGGTTGGATTTGAGGGAAAGTTTACCCAAACATATTTTGTCTTTTGGCTGACCAATTTTTCCAAATTTTCAATTGATAGTCTAAAATCATCTTTTGCCGGCAGGTCATAGGGGACTGGTTTTGCTCCTACCATTAGAGTTGGTCCGATATATGCCGGATAACCGGGATTTGGTACCAGTACTTCATCTTCTTCGTCAGCCAAGGCCAATGGTAAATGACTGACCCCATCCTTAGCACCCAAAAGAGGCATAATCTCATTTGTTTGAAGATCCACCCCAAACCGTTTTTTATACCATCCCATCAAGGCATTAGCCAGCTCCGGTATGGCTTTATATCCTGGATACATATGAGAACCCGGCTCATCAATATACTCTCTTAACTTTTCCAAATATTTTTCACTTGGCCTGACATCGGGAGACCCCGGACCTAGATTTAGCACCTTCCTTTTCGTTTCTTTTTCAACCTCAGCTACAATCTTTGCCAAACGAGAAAAAACATATTCAGGAAACCTGTTAATTCGCGTTGCTATTTTCAAATGGTTCAAGGTTTTGAGTTTTTTTGAACAGTTGATTCTAATTCCAGAGCAGTCTTATGAATACGTTCATAAATATCTCTAACCATATCTTGGTTTAGTCCTAATTTTTGAGCCAGTAATAGCTTTGACTCTACTACTTTTTGCCAACGAGTCATGTCAAGCGGAGCTATCCCTTGTTGCTTTTTATAAACACCAATTTTAAACACAAGTTTCATTCTTTGTTTAAGTAATTGCAAAAGCTGCGCATCAAGTGCGTCAATTTTCTTTCGTAATGAAATTAAATTATTATTTGTCATATTTTCTATACTATATTATAACCTCTTGGTTAGCGGTTATAGGAATTGGTTCTCGTTCACCTTCGATTAAATGCTCCCATCCGTCAACAATTGCTAGAGATAATAGTGTTGCCCCATCGACACTCATTTGATTAAGTTCTGCTTTCCAGGAAGATATTTGTTCTCCTTTTTTACCTTCATCCCCAAACTCCATCTGCAAAATATGTCTAGTATTTATTTCCCTTATTTTTGTCAATTTACCTCTCTGTGATGCAGTCGATACCTGCTCTCTTAGAACAATCTCTGTAAGTCGTCGTCCATTTTCGACTGCTACAAAACGATCACCATCACTCACTGAATTGATCCAATGACTTGCTTTTCTAGCTGATACTAAGCAATGAGCCAGGGCAAAACCCGGCAGTCGAGTTTGGTAATTTGTCCAATATAATAATCCCCCGGCATCTCCCACAACCGCTAGATTCGTGGTTCCTGCTACGCCTGTTCCGTCTATAGTCCGTGCACCTAAATGGCTATAATGTAATGAAACTCGGGCAAATCTTTGTTCACCATTAGTATCTACCAATCGAATAACTCCTCCATTATCAAGAAATCTTCTTGAGATTTCCTCAAAGCGGTTATGAGCTTGATGTTCTCGTAATAGCTGTGTTGTTTTCTCATCTTTAATTCCACTCATAAAAAAAACATTTGTTTCCTCCAAAGCATCAGTTCCATGACATCCTAATATAGGACTTCCGTCCGATTTACATTTTCCGAAAGGATGCCACATTACCAGTGTTCCTCCTTCTAATGGTAATTCAGTATTAAAAAGTAGCTGGATTGCTGAATTTCTAATCGGTCTATTGGTGGAAAGGAAAAGACTGCCGGTGGCACTCCCATTGGCTAAAACTACCACATCGGGTCGAAGCGTATATTTTCTATCACCAGAGATTAGGTTCATTGACGTGATGATTTCATCTTCTTTGTGCAGTGCCTGAGCTTCTCCCAGAAGAAACTTCACCCCTTTTTTGGAAGCAACCGATCGAAGCCAAGTCAAAACACTTTCGCCTCGTCCAGCAATCTGGTTTTGGTTTAGTTTTCCCCATTGAGGACCAAACCATTCAGGTAATTCACGAACAAATTCAGGATCTGCTCGTAAGAGCCGTTGGTTCCATATTTTTATCTCTTCCGTCAGAATCCGTGCAAACTCTTTCATAGGTGGAGTGATAACTCCATTATTTTGTTCTCCTAGTAATTCTGTGACTTCTTCCCTGCGATTTTCGGGTGTATTAGCATCGCTTGTCGCTCGTTTTGCTCTGATACGCATTCCTGAGACTAGTGTATTGCTTTCAACTTGTGATTTATCTAGTACGATGACTTGCAGGGATGCATTTTCCTCTTTTACCTCAATCGCAGTAAGTAAACCTGCTAAACCACCTCCGACAACACAAACCATGGGAAGCTCACCATCGAGCTTTATTTCGTGTGGCATGAATATATTTCTTATAGTTTCTCTCATTTTTTTTCCACAAAAAAACCTCCCATCTAGGAGGTTTGTTCCGGGTTTTTTTTGTTAACTTATATCATCATCCCAGCAACCAACCTCCTTGTCGAGGAATAAAACCAAAAATCAAATTTTTGATTGCTCAGATTCATACAATTACTGTACAAAATAACACAAGTAACTCAATTATGCAAATAAGGTTTAACAATATTCGTTCTCGCTTTTTCGATAATTTTTTCTTTCGCTATTTTTTGTCCTACAAGTTTAAGGTAAAATATAGCAGAATTGTTAATTTTGAAAAAGAAAACATTCAAAAAATTTCTCAAAATTGAAGTTAAAAAAAGTCAAAACAATCAAACTGAAGCCTCTAACACCTTTTCACTTTGATGCCACAGTTCACAAACCAGATCATTTCGCCTCAGCCGATAATGATTGGCAGCCGGGGATTCGTTGGCAAACCATGTTTTGGCAAGGACAAAAACTGGGCTTAAAGTTTGAGGATAAAGGGACAATCAATACCCCGGAGATTTTACTTCATATTTGGTCTAAGAGAGAGTTAGCTGACGACTTTATTAAGTCTCTAACGGAGGAAATAAACTATCGTTTTTGTTTTAATATTGATCTTTCCGAGTTTACAAAAAAATTCAGAACCGATCCTTTTCTTGGTCCAATTATCAAAAAATGGTCGGGGATGAGACCGTTAAACTATAGTTCTCTTTACGAATATTTAATGGTTGGTTTGGTACTCCAAAACTGTACCGTCAAAAGATCCATTAATATGATGCAAACCCTTTTGGAGCATTATGGCACCCTTTTGGAATATGACGGCAAGAAACTATATTGCCACTGGCAGCCCAAAGATATAAAAAATGTCTCCGAAGAGGAACTAAGAAGTCTGAAAGTTGGCTATCGGGCCAAATCAGTCAAAAGAATAACCGATGCCTTCCTAAACCACCGGATAGCCGAATTAAAGTTAAGAAAAAAAACAAAAGATCAAAAAAGAGAAGCCTTGCTTAATCTTTATGGCGTTGGCCCAGCCACTGTTTGGTATCTTCTTTTTGATGTTTTCCACCATTTTGACGAATTAACTTATATTTCTCCTTGGGAGCAAAAAATTTATTCCAAATTATTTTTCAATAAAGATCCGGCCAAACCGGTTTCAGTCGAAAAACTACTAAAATATTTCAAAAAATATGGGAAATACAAAATGTTAGCCGTTCACTATATTTGGGAAGATCTTTGGTGGAAAAGAAAAAACAAAAATATTCCTTGGTTAGAAAAATTAATTAGAATCTAATCTTTTAGGCGTAATTCTATAGTTCTTTTGGGTTTGTTCTTTATTTACACCCTCTTTCACCAATCTCTCTTTTTTACTTTTCGGCCATTTTTTGATCTCCACTTCTCTTCTCATTGCCTCTTTTCTGGACAAATATTTCTCCCAATAGACCAATTCAAAATCATCAAACTGTCTTAAATACCTGGCTGACTTTGATAATTTTTTCTTATGCTCAACAAGTCTTCTTTTCAAATTATTGGTCTGACCGGTGTAAAGAGTATTTGAAGATGTCCTAAGGATATAAACGAAATAAGTCATTGGTTAAAAATTTACACTAGTATTTGTAAATCTGTTAAAAGTTTACCAAAAAGTTTTCACCCCGCCGCCGCTAGGCTCGCTTGTGTCCGTCTAACGGCGATTTTTGTTTATACAACTTTTACCACTTCTGCCGAACACCTAGGAGCTTTACATAACCATTCAATTCTTCCAATATTGAGATAATCTTTAAATTTTTCCAAATAGTCACAAAAAGCTTTATCTACCAATTCATTCCATTGAAAACTCGGCTCCAACCACAAACCTCTAATTTCCAGTCTTTTTCCTACTTGCCTCGGTTCTATTCTGCCAATGAACTTATCTCCATATAAAATAGGTAAAACGTAATGTCCGTATTTTCTTTTACATTTTGGTATATAAACTTCCCATTTATATTCAAAATTAAAAATATCTTTAATCATATTCCTGTCCCACAATAAATTGTCTAACGGAGCCAAAAAGACAAGATTTAACCGAGGCTTAATTGTTTTTGCCTGCCTTAACAAATACAAGTCAACATTTGACATCACATAAACCTTTTTAACATTTTTGATTTTGATCTCAATCAGGGTTTTTTGTTCTAATAATCGATTTACGATAGGTGATATTTGTTTCCCCATGCCTATCCCTAGCCACCCCTGTCCGGTTCCAGATTTAGGCAATAATCCAACGCTTCTAACTCTTCGAATTACCTTTGCCAAGCTAATATTACTTTCCTTAGTCCATATAAAGTTTTCCCCATATATTCTAGCGGGTAAATCATAATATTTTCTACCTTTTTCCCTTTTTGAAATAACCAATTTATCTATTTTCCAAAGAATGTCTAACGCTGCTTTTCCCCATCTGGGATTACCCCAAAAATCGTTTATTTTTCGATTATCATTTATTTGAAACGACGATATCTCTCCATCTTTTTTTATCCTCAGAATAAGCTGATTAATTGCAACGGAATTTTTTCGAATAAAATCGTTTATTTTTTTCTTCGAATTATCAGAAAATAATTTTTTGCATAAGGGATAGTCTTCGACGGGAATAATACATAATTCTTTATCAAAACATTCAATTCCCTTTTTTTGTTTATAAAGCCATTGATAATAATCTTGCGGATGAATATTCCTTACTCTTGCCTGCAAAACCAAATCAACATTTGTTCCACAAGGATTTTGTGGATCAAACTGAACAGAGCGGAGAGCGTCAAAGACTTTATCTATTCCTTTTTGTCCGCTGAATGATTGCTTCGGTAAAAGTAATTGTTTTAACAACAGATACCGCCTGATCCTATCTTTTGTTACCAGCATATTCTTAATATTCTACCTGAAACAACACTTTAAAGTTACAGACGGCTTCGCGACCCACGCTTGTGTGAAAAATCCTTTTTATAAAAAACTGTTGAGAGTTTACCAGAAATTTTTCACCCCCCGACGGGCTTTTGACTACGCGATTCTAATAACTTAATGCTTTCACCTAAAATAAACTTGTTTATTGATTATTGATCCACGCTAAACTATAATACCAACCAGAAAAAGCAATGAAGCTGACAACCCGGCTGAGCTAAGAGAAGAAAACCGAAAGGCAAGTAGAACTCTTCGGCAGGTAACCGTAATCATTTACCAAAGTGTGTCACACAAGAAACGGAGCACGATAAAGATTTTATTGTATATACCCTTTTTATATACATACAATAAAATAAAGTAGGGTGGTACCGCGTAATCCATACGCCCCTATAAAGAAGCTAGTAATTACTGGTTTCTTTATGGGGGCTTTTTGTTAATAATTAAGCAAACAACATGAAAAGAACTTATGCCAAGAGCATTAAAGAAAAAGTGGGCCAATCGGTCCTAATTAAAGGATGGGTACACACCATCCGTAACCAAGGAAGTATAAAATTCCTATTGATTCGCGACATTAGTGGAATTATTCAAGCCGTAGTTTCCAAAGAAAATGCCAAAGCGTCCAAATTGATTGATAATCTAAGTCTAGAATCTGTCATCGAAATAAAAGGCCAGGCTAAAGCCGAAAAACAAGCTCCCGGTGGAGTTGAGATTGGCATCAAAACCATTAATGTTCTTTCTCTAGCTCCTGCCACCATGCCTATCCCCGTAGTGGAAAAAACCGAGGCCGAAACGAAACTACAAAAACGGCTGAATTGGCGATGGCTAGATCTCAGGAAACCCAAAAATGCCCTAATCTTTAAGGTTTGGACAGTCATGGAGCAATCTTTTAGACAATATTGCGTATCACATGGCTTTATTGAAATCCACTCCCCAAAAACTACTGTCTGTGCCACAGAGTCAGGTTCAGAATTATTTGAAGTCAAATATTTTGATAAAAAAGCATTTTTAGTTCAATCTCCTCAACTCTATAAACAAATGGCCATGGCCGCCGGACTGGAAAAAGTATTTGAAGTCGGACCGGTTTTTCGGGCAAACCCATCATTTACTTCGCGTCACGATACAGAATTTACCATGTATGACATCGAAATGTCATTTATCACATCACACCATGATTTAATGGCGGAAGAAGAAAAAATGATAGTAGCCATACTTACCACTATCAAGAAAAAATATGGTAAAGAAATTAAAAGTATGTTTGGCAGAAAAATTGTTGTTCCTACAATTCCTTTCCCCAGAATTACACTCAAGCAGGCCAAGAAAAAGTTGGCCCAAATGGGCATTGCCAATAAGAGAGGTGGCGATTTGAGTCCTGAAGAAGAACGAAATTTGTCAATCTACGCCAAGAAAAAGTACGGACATGAATTTATATTTATTCATGATTTCCCTACCAACGTTAGGGCGTTTTATAGTATGCGATTGGAATCAGACCCAACCATTTCCAAAAGCTTCGATCTTTTGTGGAATGGACTGGAGATTACCAGCGGTGCTCAACGAGAACACCGACCAGAACGTCTAGAAAAACAAATTATCGAAAAGGGATTAAACATTAAATCGTTTAAGGATTATTTAGCCTTTTTCAAATACGGCTGTCCTCCACACGGTGGATTTGCCCCGGGTCCGACTAGGATGTTAATGAAAATTTTTAATGTCTCTAACGTTCGAGAAGTAACTTACTTATACCGGGGAGTAAATCGACTAACCCCATGATAAAATCATCAAGATGGCAGGGGAGTCAGATCCGGCAAGAATTTCGGCAGCAGAACTTATAGCGGCTCGGACAGATAGTAGATGGACTGGTGGTTCAAAATTTCTAACCACGGACTGCCCTAATTGCAGACTTTACTTGGATGGGACTAAAACTTGCGAATGGGGTGTTACTTATAAATATTTAGTACTAAGAGAAAGAGGTGCAAGAGCCTGTGCCTTGTTAAGTACTTCTAGTCCAAGAGAACAAAAAATTTTGCAAAATCGGGAACTTGTAAGGGTTCAAAATGAGCAATAAGTGCTACTTCTTAAATTTTTCCTTCCTTTCCTTTATAAAACTGTTACAATTCCCAGCATGAACAGGGAAAGGTTAACTTTACTTATCGGCTGTGGGCAAAAAGGTTTTAACTGGGCAACTCAACAAGACAGCCCAATTTTATGTCTGGATCACAGGGTTGACCTTGTTGGGCCCCCTCTTCAGACAATTGGTCGCCAAACTTCTTATTTCCGCCCTCTTTATTTTATTGTCGGAGATGCACTTTCTTTACCACTAAAAAGTCGTTCTGTAGCCAGGATTCATGCTGATTTTTTTTTAAATGCGGTTTTTCCTAGAGGAATCACCTTTGCAGATGTAAGAAAGAACCCGGCACTTTTACAAGCACCACCCTTCCCCCTCTTAGTTAGGCAATGGTATCAAGAAAACATAAAGTTATCTGGTAAATCAGTTAATAAGCATTTAAGAACAATAAGGTGGCTTTTTAGAGCAACTGCTTTAGAGCAAATGTGGCAAGTATTAGCAGAAAAATGGAAAAATAATCATTGTTGACAAGAGAGAGGTTGTTGATTGGGTTAGAGAAAATGCGGCAACAATTTTGCACCTTGATCCGGGAAATATAAAATTTGGCTTCCTTCCAATAACTCCAAATGACCACCGCCGCTCTGATGCAAAAAGCTTAGGATTGCTTCAACGGTATCCAAATGGTGTCAAAAAAATTACTTTAAAAAAAGTGTGTCCTTAATTCAAATTCCAACAAAAACACCTATGTAAAAAGGGTAGAACAAGTTCCTTTTTCCAACGGCTGAATCTAGCTGTTCACTACCAGGACGGATTACATGATGTTTTAAATATCCAGTAATGGGGAAAATAATTATAGACAGCAAAACTGGTAAAATATGATAATAAACAATGAGTAATAACTCTCCTAGACCCCCGTTCCAAAAATCACTACTTATCAAGTCTCCCAAACTAATTGATGAATCGTTGGAAAAATTTCACTCCTTTTTTAAAGATTTACATAAATTCGCCAAAGAGGTTATTAGCTTTGAACTTATCCTTCAAAAAAACTATTTTTTCTACCAAATAGTTGCCCCTCCCTCAATTCTGCCCCTAATTAAGTCGCTTGTCTATACTGACTTTAAAGACGCAGAAATTATTGAGAAAACAACAATTGAGCCTTTTCATACCAAACATCAAATAATTGCTGAATTTGGCCTCAAAAGATATAACCTCTTCCCCATAAAAACGAAATTTACTTCCCGCAACGATCCATATTTATCTCTATCCGCCATTTTATCTAAGCTCGACCATTTTAAAGAAGGCGCCGTGCTTCAACTTGTTCTTTATCCTGTTTCCGACCCCTGGATAAAAAAATTTATAAGAGAAAAGTTTTACTTCATCATTGGAGCCCTTAATTCATTAAAAAGATTTTTAGAAAAGCCCTTTTTGGACAGAGACTTCGTTCGTTATTACGATGAACTAAAAAACAAGTTTGCCAGTCCTCATTTTTCTGCCTCTCTACGGCTCTTAGCTTACGGGTCATCAGACGAGAAACTAAAAGAAAACTTTTCTTTGCTCGAAAAGTCCTTGGACAAATTTAAAAACGGGGATATCAACTCTTTAACCAAACGCAAACTAGACTCCGACCATGTTCGTGCTAATTTTGACAAAAGAATATTAACCAAGCACCCCATGACTCTTAATGCTAGAGAAGCAGCCGCTATTTTTAGATTTCCTGATTCCAGTCTCAACATTAAAACTATAGATCGGGCTTCTTCAAAAAAAGTAGAAGCTCCTCAAAACTTGCCTATTGCCCAATTTTTACAAGATCCCCAAATTTCCTGTTTTGCCACAACTAATTTTAGGGATAGCTTCCTCCCTTTTGGTGCTGATCGGGTAGACCGTAATCGCCATCTTTATGTAGTAGGAAAAACCGGTATGGGTAAGAGCAAATTAATTGAACTTTTGGCTATTGCCGATATTAAACATGGAAAGGGTGTCGGAATAATTGATCCCCACGGAGATTTAGCTAATGAAATCATGGACTTTATCCCGCCCGAAAGAGTAAAGGACGTTATCTATTTCAACCCTACCGATAAGCAGTTTCCAGTTGGTTTTAATCCTCTGGAGTGTTCTACCCCCGAGTCAAAACATCAAGTGGTTACTGGCTTTGTAGCGATTTTCAAAAAACTATTTGGTGCCAGTTGGACTAATAGACTAGAACACGTTTTACGCTTTACCCTTTTAGCTTTAATTGAAGTTGGCGATACCACCGTGGTAGATATTGTTAGAATGTTAACCAACTCTGACTTTCGCCAAAATACTATTGCCAAAATCAATGACCCCGTGGTTAAAAGCTTTTGGGTTCACGAGTTTGCTTCTTGGAATGAAAAGTTTGACAATGAAGCCATTGTGCCTCTGATTAATCAGGTGGGTCAATTTATCTCTAATGAATATATTCGTAACACCGTAAGTCAAAAGAAATCAGCCATAAATTTTTATCAAGCCATGAATGAAGGAAAAATAATAATTGTTAATATTGCCAAGGGGAAGTTAGGAGAAGACAACTCTTCTCTTTTAGGCTCTATGATTATTACCAAAATCCAAGAAGCCGTTATGGCCCGGGTAGCTTTACCGGCAAAACAAAGAAGAGCATTTTATCTTTACGTCGACGAATTTCAGAACTTCGCCACTGACTCTTTCAATGAAATACTTTCTGAGGCTCGAAAATTTAACCTCTCCTTAACTATCGCCCACCAATATTTAGCCCAACTCTCCCCCAGCATCAGAAAAACTGTTTTCGGCAATGTTGGGTCGTTTATAAGTTTCAGACTAGGACCTGAAGATGCTCGCTATTTAAGTAAAGAGTTTGCCCCTCAAATTACTGCCGACGATCTTATTAATCTCAACTTTAGAGAAATCTACGTTAAGCTTTCTACTAATGGTAAAACTTCTCCTCCTTTTTCGGCCTCCACCATTACCGTTCCCACACCTAAAAATTCCCAAAAAGAAAAAATAATTGAAAATGCCAGACGAAGTTACGCGATCAGCAAAAAAGAAATAGAAAACTCTTTCGCCCAAGACAAGCAAACTGCCAATTTGATAAGCAATATATCTCAAGATGAAAACGAACTGCCGGTTTTTGCCGAGCCAATAGTTTAATTTTGTAAATGTTAAAATAACATATGGAAAAAACCTGTAGTAAATGCAACAAAAGGTTTAAATTAATAAATCAAGAATTAGAGTTTTATGAAAAAATTAGTGTTCCTCTACCCGATAATTGTCCTGAATGCCGCCATCAGTTAAGACTTGAAACGAGAAACGATCGCAAGTTTTATAAATACCCCTGCGCTAAGTGTGGAGTTGAAATGGTAACTACAGTTGATCCCCAAAAACAAAAAACAGTCTATTGTCTGAATTGCTACCAGGCCTTTAGGGCTAATATTGATCTAACAAAAACCCAAGCATGACATTCCTAGAAGATTATGAAGAACTAAAAAGATCAATTCCTGTACCTGCAGTAAGAATGACCAATCCCCAAGATTGCCAACACAGTGATTATACTCACAACAGCAAAAATTGCCACTATTGTTTTTTAGTAATGGGCTCTGAAAATTGTCTTTATTGCCACACTAGCGGTTTGAACAAAGACTTAGTTGACTGTGAACTTTGTGTCTATTGCGAACTTTGCTATGAGTGTATTGAATGCATGAAGTGTTATACCAGCACTTTTCTGTCTAACAGCACTAACTGTAGAGATAGCCATTATTGTTCTGATTGCATAGACTGTTCAAATTGCTTTGGCTGTGTTTCTCTAACCCGCAAACAATACTGCATTTTTAATCAACAATACACTAAACAAGAATACGAAAAAAAGATGATCGAACTGAAGCAAAAACCCGCCAAAGACCATCTTGAAAAACTAAATGAAATTATTAAAAAAACTCCAATAGCCCAAAGCTTCCAAAGAAACAATGTCAACTGCCCTTACGGGGATTATTTATCTAATTCCAAAAATGTTTATTGGGGATTTAATACCTACTGGCTAGAAAACTCGGGCTATGTTTATTTTGGAGGAGTAGCTAAAGATTGTTGGGATATGACCTTCAGCGGAGGTGGTGGAAGTGAAAGCGGAGACCCAATGAGTGGCAACGTCGAACTCTGTTACGAAATGGTAGGTTGTGGTGGTTGCTATAATTGTGCTTTTTGTAACTACTGTGGCATATGCACTAATTGTTATTATTGCTCAGACGTCCACAACTGCTCAGACTGTTTTGGTTGTGTCGGGCTAAAAAACAAAAAATATTGCTTCTTAAACAATCAACTAACTAAACAAGAATACGAAAAAATAGTAAGACAAACCAAAATAGCCCTAGGTTGGAAAACGCCCACCACCCCACCCCTCACCCCTCGCGCCCAACCCGACGAAACTAAGACTTCCTTATCTGTTGGGAGTTTACCAAAAAGTTCGAACCTATTATCAGAACAATTGGGTAGACCTGTCCCTCAGCTGATGGATCGCCCCGTCCCGCAGTGGCGGGAGGCCCGGCGGAGCTGATGCGGGGCTCACTTGTTGTTCCCACCTAACGGTGGGATTTTAATTTACGCGATTTTTTCTAGTTTTATTAATCATTTTTGCAAACCAGGCAATTCTCGCCACCAATTTCAGGTTAGCATGTCCCACTCAACCAAGCTCGGTACCCAAGATCAAGATCTCCTTGTACTTGTTTGTCTATAAAACCTCTGGCTTTAAGTTCAAGGTATGATAATCCATGTAACAATCTCCATGGTAATCCGGAATTAATTGTTTCCAATAGTGGTAAGGAAATCACTCTTTCTGGATTAAAATTTCTCCCGATAACCTTGACTATCTCTCTTGGTGTGTTCAATACTTTTCCCAACCAGAAATATCCTTGTTGCAATTGTTCCTTCGTCATATTTTTTGGTTCGAACACCGGTCTTTGATGATTGTAGTGCAAAGATTCTGTGTCAACAATCCTGCCCGCTCTTTTTATTCCATCGCCCCAGGGAGTACCGGGATAAGGTGTGGCCAGGTGTACAAAGGTATAAGGTACCCGAAGTGACAAGAGTTGGAATGCATATTCATAAAAAGTATCAGGGAAAACATGATTATCAAGCCCAATCACTACCGACAAATTCAACGGTATCCCCAACTTTCTAAAGATGGTCGTTGCTTTTTCCAACACACCAAGATCTTTTCCCCTCGATCCGGAGACTTTATTGCCGGTTAAATCATCTGGCCCATAAAGAAAAGAGTAACAGCCACCTCGTCCTTCTTTAGTTACCATAAGTCCCAACAGACTCTCTCTTGGTCCGAATTTTTCCCAGTCCTCAATCAACGGAGCAACCGTTCCTTCTGTATACCAGCAGATACCATTTTGTCGCAAATAACCAAACAATTCATACAAAACTTCTCTAGGAATGACGGATGTATTTAAATCGGTCGCAAACAAATGATCCCCCGGTCTCAATCCCATTTGCTCAATCTCCTCAATAATGTTCCCTACGCTTCGATATCTTACCTCACCTCCACCTCTTTGCATTCTAGTGGGACTACAAATTGAGCAATACCCCGTACAGCCTCTTTGCCACTCCTGTGGACGTCTCTCGAGTGGTCTAGGTCTTGGAAATATGGACCTGTCCGGGCGAACATAATTAGTCAAATCAAAAGGATCCATTCTTCGTGAATCGTATACTAACCCTCGCCGCTCCGAACAAAGACTTTCCAAAACCTCACCTGCTGTCGGTTCAAATTCCCCCCTTACTAACATATCCGCACGGTCGAAAGCTTCGGGGCTAAAAGTAGGACCATAACCCCCGGCCACCACTATTTTTCCCGCTCGTCTAGCCATATCAATTACATTCTGAGCCATTGATATGTCATGATGTCTAGCTGAGATAAAAACATGACTACTATAATTAATCACGTTTTGCAATTTAGTTGGATTTTTTGGTGACATCGTCACGAATCTGGTTTCAAAACCCGCCTCTTTCAAATATGTACTAACTATGGCAATTCCTAAAGGATAAAGTTGTTCCATCACACGCAAGGGCACGTTGACTATGGGTCTCCTCTCATCATAATGTTGCGGTCCTGCAACCAGCAAAGCTCTTCTGTCTCTTTCCCTTGCCACAGCAATTATTATAGGACAATAGTTAAAAAAACACAACTTGCAAAAACTGTTGGGGTTATACCAAAAAGTTCGAACCTATTATCAGAACAGTTGGTTAAGATCACTTGTATTCCCACCTAACGGTGGGATTTTAATCTACGCAATTTTTTAAAAACCAATTCCAATAAACCAAGCAACTCTTTTTTTGATACGCTTGGTATATAGCAATATCCAAGTCTAGAATACCCCCACTTCAAATAAGAATCGACAAGACAGTCAAAGGAGAGAAAATCCTTAAAAACCTCAACTGTAATCTCAATTGTATCTGGTGTCATAAAGACTTTTTTAACCATAAACCAGGCATTCCCGCTATTACCAATACCCAAATAGTCAAAGCCGTCAAACTCATAATTACTGCTTCTTTGAGGCCTAAAGCAAGACTGAATATCTCCGGCCAAGGTGAACCCACCTTAGCTGGAACCAGTGAATTGTCTGATCTCATCACTCGTTTACGTTCAATACCCCAAATCTCAAACATTAAGCTGATTACCAACGGAATTCTTCTAACTAGTATGGTTAAAAAGCTGGTCAATGCTGGACTCGATGCCGTCACCATCAGCCTTAACTCTCTTAACTCCAAAACCTACCAACAGATTACCGGCAAAAACTACCTTGACAAAGCCAAAACGGGAGTTAAGGCAGCCATCGACGCCGGACTTAAAACAAAAATCAATGTTGTATATTGCCAACTCAATGCCAATGAAGTCGAAGAGTATATTAAATTTTCTAAAACCAACGGTGGAATAGTAGTTAAATTTTTTGATTTACTCACCACCAACATATCTTGCCATAAGCTCTATCTACCATTAAATAAATTACAAACACAACTTGAAGACTTAGCATCTTCAAAAGAATACCTAACTATACCCTACCATGCATGCAAATATCATTTTACTAAACCCAAGGCAACTATCGTAGTCAAAACAGCGGGCAGTTTCAACCAATGCCCCAACACAACCTGCCAACACCGTAAAAAATACCTTGAAGGATATCGTACCTCAGTCAGAATTAGTCAAGATGGTGTTCTACATCCATGCGGAATCAGAACTGACAATACTATCAACCTTTTTAAAAACGGAAAAAGTACGAGCATCGGAAAAGTAAAGGAAGCCTTGCATAGTGGAGGCAAAAATAACCAATTTTAACTAATCGATAAAAATCCTTACTCTGAAAAACTGTTGGGAGTTTACCAAAAAGTTTTTACCTTGCTAAGCTACGCTCCATCGGAGCGTCGGGATTTTTGTTTGCACCATTTTTATCAATAACTCAAAGGCCAAAAACATAGCTTTTTTTCTTTGTTACAATAAAAGTAACCCTGAAATCAGTTTATCAAGACAAACATGAGAATCATCAAAACGAAAACACCAATAGCTGAGTTCGAAAAAATGGCAAAAAAAATGTTTGGTAATTTGATTAAGGCAGTTGTCGACATAGACAGAGAAATAATGGCCGTTAATGGAGAACTACATGCTGACGAAGAAGCTCTTCTTTTAGAAAATGACTCTAAACAAGAAAATCTTTGGGGAATAAATATTTATCTAAAAGTTAAAGGAAATGATTGGATAGAGTTTGATTCAATGATCAACCTTCGCCCCTCTTTAAACAATCTTAGTCGCGGAATTGACAATATAAACACCAGAAAAAAAATAATAAAAATTGTCAATCAATTAATAAAAAAATGAAATATCAACATCAAGGATTAGCATCGGGCAAATGGGAAAATCTAAGTTTTTCCCAGCAAATGGCTAATATAGGTAGCGAAGTTGAAAGAAAAATAATTTGGAAAAATAAAAAAAATACCTTGTATGGCCAAAAAGCCCTAAAAAGAGCCTTTGAGCTTTTATCTCTTACCATTGCTGATCAAAAAAACAAAAAACGATTGAAAGAACTAACCAGATTACGAGAAGTTTTAATCGATTATTTCTTTGGTCAAAACCAATACGCTTCATCGGATCGTCTTTGGCAAGATTATTTTTACTCTTTCGCCTATTTCTCTAGGATTAACATCAAACACTCTTAGAAATCATCTACCCCCTACGCCACCCATGAAAATCCTTACCTTCCTTCTCTGTTGGGAGTTTATCAAAAAATTTGAACCTATTATCAGAACAATTAATTAGCCCTATCCGCTAACTGGTAGATCGTCCCACCCCCCGCCTGATGCGGGCCTCGCTTGTGTCCGCCTGCGGCGGTTTTTTCTTTGCGCGATTTTTTGCTTCGCAAAATTAAGGTAAAATAGAACTATTAATTTTGAAAAAAGGAAACGGAGTCCGCTGATGGAGATTCAAAATGACAAAAGAATATTAATCCAAGCTTTGCACGAAATTGCCGAGGAAAAAAATATTCAGATAACTACATTTTCACAAGATTGGATAATTCGACTTGAAAAGGCATCCATGGTTAAACATATTTACGGTTATGATTTTGAACTAAACTCAGCAACTGCTCAGATGATAGCCAAAGATAAAAGCGCAGTTTCTGATTTGTTACAGTTTAATCACATTCCCCACGTTGAGCACAAACTTTTTCTACATCCTCGTTTGGCTAACTACATTTCCGTACAAGGTAATTGGACGGATATGTTAAATTTTGCGCGACAGTACGACTTTAACATTGTATGTAAACCCAACCAGGGGACAGGCGGTTACGGAGTTTTCCATATTAAAAATCAACTAAACCTGGAGAAAACAATTCACGGACTGTTTGTGTCCAATCGGGCTATATGTTTATCACCCTTTTTCTCTGTAAACCACGAATACCGTGTCTATGTGTTACAAAATAGATGTGAGTTAATTTATAGTAAAACCCGTCCAATGATCATTGGAGATGGCCGGGCGACTATAGTCGAGCTTATAGCGGCAAAATCCAACGCAGGACTTACCGTCGGAGTTGTTAAACAAGCTATTGATAGGTATTGTGACCGCTTGGATCAAATCCTCAAACAAGGTGCTTCTTTGGAATTGATTTGGAAGCACAATCTGGGACAGGGTGCATACCCGGTGATTGTGACAGACACCGTACTTTCACTGCAACTTAAAAAATTAGCATTGACTTGTGCAAAGGCTCTAAATTTATCTTTTGTCGCCATCGACATTATAGAAACAAACGGGCGATATTTAATCCTGGAAGTTAATAGTGGAATTATGATGGAATCTTTTGCTCGGCTAACACCAGGTGGATATATTAAAGCAAAGTCAATATATACTAAAGCTGTCGATTTGATGTTTGAGAAAACGAATCGTTAAAAATGACTAGATAGCAGTATGTCCTGACTTTTTACCCCACCGAGCTCCACTCGCAAGACAAAACTCAAACTTGCGAATAGGGTGCTCTTTTTCCAAGTAGCCTTTAAGAAAATTCGTAAAATCTTCCAGTTCTGTCCCATCCTATGAATATTTCAAATAGGTTTCTTTCCAATATCTTGATTAAACATCAAAAGATAACCATCAGGATCCATTATTAACAAACCTCTCATGCCAATCATAATATCATCTTTACGAAACCAGTAATCTTTGGGGGTTTTTTTAATTGGATAATTATTTTTTTCTAATGATTTTATTAAAGGTTTTAAATCATCAATATCAATTTGAAAATGAATACCTCTACCTCTGGGGTATATAAGTTTTCCAGTGTACCAAGGACTCCTTCTGCTATCATTGCCTTGATCAATCATTAATTGACTACCCTGAAATGACAAAAAAGCAAAATTCTGTTCAGATCGATTATACTCCATTTTAAATCCTAAGATTTTAATATAAAAAGTTAGACTTTTATTAAAATCTGAAACACTTAATTCTGGAATAAGATGATTGTATTTCATTTATGTTTCGAACTGTTTAATTTTTGTAATAATTATAAAAAACTGTTGGGAGTTTACTAAAAAGTTCGAACCTTTTTAATGACAAATTACGCTATAGTTCCCGAGTTCGCGATAAGTTAAAAATCGTGGGTATCAGCGACCATCTTGCCCCCATCTACAAGAATAGTCTGGCCATTAACATAAGAAGAATCTACGCTTGCTAAAAATGAAGCAACTCCGGCGATTTCATCGACTTCACAAACTCTTCTCATTGGGTATTGTTTTGAAATCTCCGCATACCATTTTTTCAATTCCTCGGGTGTTCTGTTATTTTCAGAGTTAGCAATCTTGACGAAACCCGGACAGATCGCATTAGCTCTAATCTTTGGGGCAAAATCTACAGCAATTGTTCTTGTTAAAGCGTTTATTGCCGCTTTAGAGACAGAATAAACACTAAAATCCGGCAAGGCATTAAAAGCAGCTGCCGATGAGATACTTATTATCGTTCCACCTCCTGATTTTAACATTAAAGGAATTGAATATTTAGCCATTTTGAAATAGCCGTTTAAGTTAACATTAAGAGTTTTTTCCCACTCTTCTTCAGAAATATCAACAATATTTTTTGCCATTCCAGAACTATATCTTGCGACACAATTTATTAAACAACTTAGTCCTCCGAAAGTATCTTTGGCAGTTTTGATAATACGCTGAACTTCTTTCTTTACAGTTACATCTGCCTTGATAAATATTCCTTTCCCGCCAGTATCTTTTATTAGTTCAACTGTCCTACTGCCCATTTTCCCCAAATCAACAACAACAACCCTAAAGCCATCTTTTGCCAGACGAATTGAGATTGCACCACCGATAGAAGAACCACCGGATTTATAGCCCATCGCCCCACCGGTTACGATTGCAACTTTGTTTATTTTATTCATATTTGCATTGTACCAAAAAGTTCGAACCTATTATCAGAACAGTTAATTAGCCCTATCCGCTAACTGGTAGATCGCCCCGCGCCCCGCCCGATGCGGGCCCGGCGGGGCTGATGCGGGCCTCGCTTGTTTCCCGACTTCGTCGGGATTTTTTATTTGCGCGATTTTTGACTGACAATTTATATCACCAATTTCATATAAGAAGGGATTACTCTCTTTTTATTAAACTCACCAAACTTGCTACTTTTTTTGCATCAACAAACCCCTTGGTTTTGATAGAACTACCAACAATAACCCCATCAGCAAACTCTAGTAATCTTTCTGCATTTTTTAGAGTAAATCCGCTTCCAATTAACACGGGAATTTTATCTACCGTTGCAATTTTTGCCTCCCTTATGTCTTCAATGGCAGGTTTTACTCCTGTAATTGTTCCACTGATAATAACTCCATCAGCACCTTCTTTTATTGCTTGATTTACGGAAGAGGTAATAGTCTTTTTTTTGTCAACCATGGTTGCGTATTTTACTTGAACGTCCGCAAAAATTTTAATATCATCTGCACCAATTTTTTTCTTGTAATCCATCAACCTTTTGGGGTCTATGTCAAATTCTCCATACCCCTTTCTTTTCATTTTATCCACAAAGTAATCCGTTCTAATAAACTTAAGTCCACAAGTTTTTGCTATTGCAAGGGAAGCCTTGGGATCATTCAAAAGCACCTCCACCCCCAGGGGAATTTTTGCTGTCTTGACAAGCTCATAGGCAACAATCGCCATTGGCACCACTACATCGGCAACTCCTTTAATTTGACAAGGACTATCGGCGTCATTTTCTATTAGCGCCGCATCAATTCCACCGGTCTCAAGTGACTTCAGGTCTTTTTTGGCTTTAGTAACAAATTTTTTTAATCCAGACCAATCTGTATAACTAAGAGTTGCCGGCAAATGAATCATGCCAATAATAAATGGTTTTTTTATGTCCATCTTATTCATAGTAACAATTTGGGGCAATCAAATAATCTGGCCTTTCTAACCCGCATAAAATGCTTCTCTTTTGAATCCATAGATGGAATAGGCTCTGTTAATATCAAAGGGAAACCTCGACAAGCTTGTTCAATAAGCCATGGAACCTTTTTCAGCATTAATCTAACCTCCTCTGGAGCTATATCTTTATAGACCGGAACTGTATTTTTTATAACATCATTCGTTACACGAGCAATTTCATATTTTTCGTCCGAGACCGGAACAATTACTGGCTCAACCAGTCCATTTTCACCCACTTGTAAATGCTCAACGCTCTGATATAAATTTTGCATACCCAACTCTTCCATCGTATCAACCAGCGCCATTATTGGGCTAATTTGTGAAGATTCGACTAAACCTCCAACTTCTGCCTTTTCAGCTATCCATTCTCTACCGCCAGACAAAACAGCATGCACATAACTTAAATTTGGTCCAAGCCCGTAAAATTTAATAGGATAGTAGCCTTCTAATCCCCTAGCTTTTAAAGCTTTGGCCATAACAAGAGAAGTCGTTCCATAAATCCCTGTTTCAATCTCGACCACATTGGGGCCGTTAATGCTCTGCATAATTTGGTCTAGCAATAAGTCTAGATGCGGACTTTTTTCTACAACACCACCTTTTTGATTATTGGCAATCCCCACTGTATTTCTAGTTATAGCTGGCATAATAATTTGTATTTCACAGTTATGAATTAAGCCCTGTGATTCTAGGGCTACAGCCAAAGGTATTGCATCTCTGGGTGGAGCAATAACTATTCCAGGAAGATTGCCCTCTTCTATATTTCTCACAACCGTTGTGGCAAGTCCATGTATCAGTGGAGCATAGATCCCAGCGACAACGCTTGCCAATACTTTGGCTTTAGGATATTTTGTATTCACTTCTATGGGATAAAATTTCGGATTAAATCCTTTCAACAAAGAAAGCATTTGAGTATATCTTTCAGGATCCCCAGCTACTGCGTTAACAGATCCGTGAAATTCGGACAAAAGCCTGTCAATGGCAAACTCCTGATTTGTAGTTGGTTCCATTAATATAGAAACCTGATTGTTTAGATGTTCTATTGTCATATTATTTAGGCAATAAAAATGCCCCTTCAAAAGCTAAAATAATTAGCTTCTAAAGGGGCACTATTAAATGCGGTACCACCCTTTTCCTCCCAACCCTTACGGTATTAGGACTTATCAACTTGCTCCAGTTGTCTGACACAAGTCTTAAGCTGTCACGGGCTTTCCCGTCAACCATTTTAGTTGAATCGTGCCGGACTATTCCGGATCTCGAAAGACGCGACTCTTTCTACTTACGATGTTATAGGACAGTATAACACTGAATAAATTGTTGTCAACAATTAAAATTTACGCTCCTTTCCGATTTCTGCGTTGGCCACGGACGGCCTCGCAGTTCGCGCTACCACTTCTGACCTCTGTCTTCCTTATCTGTTGGGAGTTTACCAAAAAGTTTTCATCCCGCCACTACCGGGACGGACCTATTATCAAAACAGTAAGTCATAATCACCTTAGTAAATAAATATCATTTATAATACAAAAGCCCAAACTTATGAAAAACATTTCAAAAATTATTAGGCTATCAAAGTTTCTTTACAAGAAAATACTTCTTTTAAGCTTTCTTGTACTTATTATGTCTATTGTGCAACAGGCACAGCCATTTTTCGTTAAATTGATAGTTGACGATATTGAGCTTCAGATCACTTCACGATCTGGCGATAGCAAACGAGTGATGCTTCTTATGTTGGGTATGCTAGTTACAAATCTTTTTGCCAACCTACTTAACTCCGTCAATATGCGGTTTGGTGATTACATAAATTCACGAGTCAAAAAGTTTCTTACTCAAACCTTTTACGGCAAAGTATTTACTTTACCCCAACGATATTTTGACTCTGAAGTTAGCGGTAAAATTCTAAACCAACTAGGTCGGGGGATTGACTCTATTCAGCAGTTTATGGGCATGGCCACAAATTTTGTCCTTCCGGCAATTTTCCAAAGCATCTTGACCGTAGGAATTCTTATGTACTACAGCCGACCAATCGGATTGATTGCTCTTTTCGTTTTTCCTGCATACATACTGGCTAGTAGTTATTCCACAAAACGCTGGGGAAAAGAAGAAGTTAAGAAAAACAAACTAGAAGACATTTCCAGAGGCAGGATCCAGGAAGTTATTGGCAATATAAGACTTGTCAGAGGGTTTATGATGCAGGCAAAGGAATGGAAATTTGTGTCAAAACAAATGACCAAAATCAACCAAATCTACGACAAACAATCAACTACTTATCATATACTCAATTTTCTTCGTGGCTTCGGAGTAGAAGCAGTGCTTTTAGTAATATCTTTAATTGTTTTCTCAAACACTTTTAATGGAATACTAACACTGGGCGAGATGGTTCTTATCCTACAGCTTCTTTTCCAAATCAGAAGACCTCTTTTTGCCATGAGTTTTATCCTCGAACGGATTCAGCAAGCCGAAAGTGGATCGAAGGAGTTTTTTGAAGTTATGGATCTAGTCTCTTCAGAGAAAATGAATGTCAAATCACTGCCCAAAAACCGTTTAAATAAGTCTCCAAGTCTCCGATTTGAAAATGTTACTTTTGAGTATGACAAAAAAAAAGGATCAGTCCTTAAAGATCTATCGTTTGAGATTCCCGCCAAACAAACCGTTGCCCTGGTGGGTCATAGCGGTGCTGGCAAATCTACAGTTATCAACCTCATACTTAAGTTTTACGATCCCACACAGGGTGAAATATATTTGGGGGATAAACCATATAGCAAACTAACTCATCAGGAAATACGCAGTCACATATCTCTCGTTTTTCAAGACAGTAAGCTATTTTCGTCAACCATTAGAGAAAATGTTGCTTATGGTATGCCTTATGCAACCGAAAAAGATATTATTTCAGCCCTCAAGAAAGCAAATGCATATGATTTTGTGTCAAAGTTGCCAAAAAAGCTTGACGAAGAAATTGGAGAAAGGGGGATCAAGCTTTCAGGTGGACAAAAACAGCGCATACAAATTGCCCGTTCAATTATGCAGGACTCACCGATTCTTATTCTCGATGAAGCAACCAGCAGTCTAGACTCAAAGTCAGAAAAATATATTCAGGAAGCATTGAAGGCCTTAATAAAAGATAGGCTTGTAATCATAGTCGCTCACAGATTTTCTACCATTCAAAACGCAGATCAAATATTCGTACTTGATGATGGAAAATTAGTTGATTCAGGAAAACCAAGAGAACTAGCAAGAAAGAAAGGAATCTATTCAGAGCTACTACAATATCAAATTGAAGGAAACCAAAAACTTCTCGAAAAATACGAGCTTCACTAGAGGGTCCTTACCTTCGTCTATGGCGAATATCCCGCCTGACGGCGGTTTTTATTTGCGCGATTTTATCAACAATTTATGAACAAGAATGAGACGTAAACTAAAGATTATTTAAACACATCCAAATTTACGCAAAAAACCCAATACAATTACGAAGAACCCAAATATCTAGTGCTTGCCACCTTTTTGCCATCTGAGTCAGTTGCCTGCAAGCGACTGAGCGGAACAGATCTTGGTTCATGACCATCGTGCCAACCAGAACTAAATCCCGCCGCCACAGGTTTGCATTCAGGATAAGCCACCCGAAAAACATCCGGGTTCAAACCACTCCTACTCCTCAGTTCTTGGAGAACCGGCCCCCGCTGTTCCAAATCGACGAAAGACTCAAGTTCTAAAATATCAGCCAATTGTTTCGGGTCAAGCCCCTGTAGAAATTCCTCTTTTTTCCTTCTGGACATTCACCATATTATAATACAATCCACAAAAACTCTCATCTTCCTTATCTGTTAGGGCACTTGCCCACAGGTGGAACCAAATCCTTCCTAATTTTCTCAATACCTTCGAAAAATTAAAAAAAATTGGTCTTCCTCTAGATAACCCCGACTTAATTAATAATTTACCACAACAAGTGGGGAAAAAGGAGGATTGTGAATAATATTTTAATTTTTTGGGTCAAAAAATGGCTCCATTTATCATCTGATCTTGTCCAATCACAACTCTTCGACGAAAAGACGTTTTATGAGCAGTTCATGAAGGATTTAAGGCATTGCAAAAAGGAAGTTATTATTGAAAGCCCGTTTATCAGTTCCAGACGAATGCTTTCACTGATGGAAATATTTCAAAAATTAGTCGATCGAAAAATTAAGCTTTATATCTTTACTCGTAATCCTCAGGATCATAAAATCGATATGAGGCTACAAGCAGAAAGTGCTATCCGTAAATTTGAATCTATGGGTATTCAAGTTATTATCAGCACTGATAAGAGTCATCGAAAACTAGCTATTTTGGATCAAAATATTTTATGGGAAGGAAGTTTAAATATTTTGTCTCAAACCAACAGTCGGGAATACATGAGACGAATCCAAAGTAAAACTCATACCCAAGAATGTTTTAAGTTTATTAATTTAGGTAAATATATTTACTAGGTTAATTTACCTGCGTTATAATCAAAATATGACCAAAATAAGTAAATATAAAATAAATGAAAAAGATATTGACAGTGTTCTAAATTTTCTTAAGATCAAGGATCCGAAACATGCTACCCCAGAAATGGCCATTGCTTTACTTGAATACTTTCAAGCCACTTTCCACACCATGAGACATGAAAATCTAGATCAGTTAACTGAAATTTACGAGGAATTTAAAAAATATAAGAATTGATTAAAAAGGAAGAATTTCAGAAGATTTCATTCCCAAAGCTTTGAGAATCTTTTTAATGGTAGTTAAGGTAGGAATTGCTTCACCACGCTCAACTTTAGCATAGTAATTACTGTTTATATTAGCTTTTTTAGCCAAATCAATCTGTCTTAGTCCAAGCTTAAGACGGGCCTTTTTTAATTTGTCACTTATTTCTTTATTCGGATCCATAGAGAGTATATAAGGATAGCATAACACTTGAGCAAGACTTTCCCTCGGTTCGAATCCCATTCATTGGAGGAGGTGTGTCTGGAACCTTTCTATCCCTATAATGTTTTTTAGACTATTCTATTTTGAATAATACAAAAACTCTGCTTGATGTAAAAACTCATGTCTATTTTAAGTCGAGAAAGAATTATAATCTCTACACAATTGTTCAAAAAAACCAGAGGAATTTTAATCGCATTTATTTTTTTAATATTCAAATATTCATGCATAGAAACGTTTCGAAAGTTAAAAGAATCTGTTATTTCCTGATCGGTATATTTTATATTATGGTCCAATATGGTTTTTATGAACTTTTTAAGGTTCCTACTATCTTTCTTAATCCCGATAATATTTTTTAGTCTTTCATACTCATTGTTGTAACCACTAGGTAAATTTTCATCTCCTAACCACTCAATAATTCTCCAATAAGCTTCTGCTCTTTCATAAGTGTAAGGTAAGTTCAGCGTTTCATTGTATCTAATCAATAGACCTTCCAGTTGATTTTTTTCTTCTTGATCTAGAGAACCATAAACTTTAACTGACTGGTTCAAACAATTGGCAGAATTATCATATGAAATTAGTGGTTCGCCATAACCCTTTGAATCCATAAATTCTCCCGCCAAGAAAGGAGGCAGACTAACTATTGGTTTATCACAGTCAAAATTTAAAATTCCAATAATGACCCTTCTCCTTTGGAAAAAAGTCAATAAACGAGCAACGAAGTTTTGTAAGAACATATTGATGGTTTCGGTATACAAATACGCATCTTTAATTTGAAATTTTGGGTAAATGGCTTCTATATTTCCTGTGCGAATAGCTGCGTGAGGGTTATGTCCAATTTTTTGCCTTTCAATGATAGAGTTAAATTTAAGAAATTGATCTTCAAGAGGGAAAAGCTGTGGGCTATTATTTAAATTGAAGCTGATTTTTGTACTTTTATTTTTTATATCTTTAAGATCCTTAAAAACATAATTAAAAGATATTGGACTGTCTAGCGCCTTACCGAAGAAAAAATTCAGAATATATTTTTTAACTTTGTAAGTCATTGGCGGAGAACTGTTGACGCAGTTAGAACCTATTTTATGACAAATTATATAATCACTCCTTCTTTCACTAACTGTCTTTAACTTTTCCTAAATCTTTTGATAATTGACTCGCAAATATCAGCAAATGTCTTTGACCAGTATTCATTAATTTCTTCTCCTTCTGATAACTCCTTGTGCAAATGTACAAAATTTCTAAGGTCTCTAACCATGTGTATCTTGTGATATTCTTTTTCAGATACTAACTCACTTTTATATGATTTTTCTAGTGCCTGTTGGAAGGTTTTTGATTTAGTAATTTCTCTTAATATCGCTTCGATAATTGATCCATAAAGAATAATTGAAGGCTTCCAAAGTTTGTTTTTCAAACAACTTTTTGCTGATTTATAGTCTCTCCGAAGTAGAGATTTAAGTTTATTATTCTCAATAAAGTCAAAAGTTCGACTTGCCACCTGTTTCCTCAACTCGGGATTTTTAATAAATCTTGCTTTTGCCGACAAACTCAATTTCTTCCGATATTCCTTAGTTGTTAATTTAGATCTTGGAAAGCGCCTCAGATATTCAGCGGTATTAATATGATGCTTTCGGTTGATATGTGTTGCTAATACGGGAAGTTTTATTCCACAAATTCGACACTCGAGTAATTGCTTTTTTTGACTGCTCATTTATTACACTCCACCTAACTTCATGGGGCTAATCTAACCCAATTATAGCAAATAGCACAGCTTTACCTATTTTTAACCATCGACATTTTTTTAACAACCTGATGAGTGTCTGCAAGTAATTTATGAATAATATTTTTAAATTCGACATTATCAATAATTTGAGGCCATTTCATACTCCTTATTTTGTTAGGTATAGATAAATTTAAAAAGAATTGTTGGTCTTTTTGTGGGATCGATTTAAGATCAATTAAGTCCCAAATCAACCCTCTTTCCAATTCAAATTCTTTTATTAATTTATCCAGTTCTCTTTCGAAAATGTCCGATTGTTCCTTTATATATTTTCTATTATTGAATTCAAATCTATAAGCTAATTTCATCATTTCTTTTGCAGATAATGATTTTTTAGTTAAAGCCTTTAATCCTAAGGTTATATTTGATACCTCATCAAAAATAAAAGAAATTTTATCAATTACATCAAATCTTTTTCGCAAAGCAATTGCTCCAACTAATGAATTCACAATATAAGCCCTAAATTTTAACTCTTGTACTTTTTCTAGTCTTATTGTTTCTTCTAAAGCCAAATCGAAGTTTCCAACCACCAAATGTCTTTCCAATCCATAAAAATACAAGAATACATAACTTAAATTAGTTTTTTGTTCAATATTTTTCAACCAATTTATGTATTGATATCTGTGTTTTGGTGTTAATTGAGAATAATTTGGGTAATACATTGGATTTATTTCTAACTCATCATTTACTTCAATTGGCAATCTTGTCCAAATTAAACTCGGCTCTGCGAAAAAATTGGGTTGATCATTAATTCCCTCTACGAGTTTGCCGTTTTTAAATTTGAAACTAATTCTTATTTCCATCGGTGAAGCTATCTTAGAAATTGGTTCATGAGTTATCCATATCAGTGATTTTGTCGGTTCTGGTATTTGAAAATCTTGAATAACCTCCTTATTGCTTCCAACAACGGCTACTGTTGGTTTAACCACCGCATTTTCGACTAGTTTGTCTTTATTTTTCGAATGTTTATATATTTTATAAACAAAATACCCCACGGCTAATGGCCATAATGGAGTAAAAACAAAAATACTTACAAAGACATACTTAATCCAACCAAAACCACCATCCGACTTAACTAACATAGTCTGTTTGCTATGTTTAATTTTTGAAGTTTTTAAAATTTTATCCAAACTAACCGAGGTTTTATTATACACTTTATTATAAATTGCCCTTTTGGGATTAGTTATAAACCCATAACCTCTAGGCATCTTTAATCCAACAGAATGTCTAATATATCTTTTAATTGAGGTTCTAGCCGCAAATCTCTTTTTTAAAGATGGTGTTCTTATTCCAAATTTCATGATAATTTTATAGTTTTTCTACGTAAAGTATAGCAATTATTACATTGCACTTACTACAAAAAAAACACCTATTACCGGCTAATCTAGAAAAAACGACAATTATTACAAATATTCACCAACAGGTTAGGAGGGAAACCGTGTAAAACCCCTTCAGCGGCGAACCATTGACGCAGTTAGAACCCATCTTATGAATCAAAATCGTAACCTGGTTTGTATCAACTGAACTTCTTTTTTAGGAATAAAAGACGAAAAAATAGGTAAACAACAAAATTATTTAAGATATTTTAACCAAATCATATATTTAACAATATTTTTATAACTAGCACAAACATTTTCCCAATCCAATCCAGTCCACTTACTCGGTCCTTTCTTGAGCAACCCTGGCAGATTCTTTGACGGTTTAATAGGCAATCCCTTCTTCAACTCCTCGAGAGTTAATTTAAAAGGATTTAGATATTTCGAGTTGTGTATGTATTTCACTCTAGCTTGTTTATTCAAAAACATTTTTATTTTTATGATAAAGTCAATATCGTTTTCATGTACACCCATACCTTTAAGATTTTTAGACAAAAAATCCTTCCAAGGTTCCACAAAATGAGAAAATCCACAACAAAACTTTTTCTCTTCGGGCTTACCTACAATTGTTTCAAATACAGTCTGAAGCTGTGCAATTTTTTGAAAAATATTATTATAAAAGAGGTCATATATTCCTCCTGTTGCGTGCAAGTAGAGACCAACAATATCTCTAAAATCATCAGAAATACCATATTTTTTACCGAAACGTTTATAGAAATTTTTAAAACTTACCGAAGGAGGTAAATTCGTATGAAAATTATCTATTTGACCGAAATCAATCTCAAAATTTTTGACAGAGTCTTTTATTGGAGGATTTAGTTTTTCTTCAATTTTGTCAATATTAACACCGCTCATTTCGCTGAGTTTGAAATCTGTTCTTTTTGAATAAACACCATAAATAGCACTATGGTTAAAAAGAAACTGGTGGCTAAAAACAAAATCCCTAACTTTTCTCCCCTTTTCTCTCTTTGAAGTGTCCAAAAAAACCAAAAACAAACTGGCTTCAGGCAATTTTATAGCACCAGATTTTATATTTTTAGGAATGATCCAAAAATTTTTTTCTAAACAAATTTTTTTCTGGGGCCTGAATAATGCTCCTCCAAGTTCTATATATTGAAATGGTTTCATTTTATAAAGTTTAAACTTACGCCGAAAATATTTAATTAAACACTGAACAAGCATTTTAAACCTCTCAACGATTCGATGCAAATATACTACATGTCGGTGTTGCCGTTGAAACAAAAAATCAAAACCTTTAACGAAATTCATACTTTTTCTTCAAAATTTGCTCGTCAAGGTTAAAAACTTCATAAGGATTTGGTTTTGAACTAGAAATACTCCCTCTGTATTCAACTTTCTTCGAAACTCCCTTTTTAAAAAACTTCCTATGAGGCAATGGATAAGCTTTTGTTCTTTCAACATAGTCAACGTCTTCATGATGAATAACTGGCCAAACTTGAGACAATAAGAAAATTTGTGGTTTTTTCATTTTGTTTCCAATGACAAACACCCTGCTTGGTTTGAATTTATATTGTCCAAGTTTTTCATAGAGAAGATCAAAGTCGATAAAAGTACCCGCTTTCCTTATATAACAAAGTATCACCGTTTCTTCATCATATGCCTTTTTGGGATTTATTAGCTTACTTTTTAAGATAAAGTCGACCACTGGAATACTAGTATGTGTCTCATATGTGACAACCTCAACCGTTTGGTATTTTGTATCAACATTTTTGCCCGAAACTTCCTCTTGGTAAAGCGTCCACACATCGGGGAACCGATCCAGAGAAGACTGCATAAAAAAATGTGTACCAAATGCTTTATGTAGACCCAGTAACATAATTGCTGCACCCTTCATTTCTCCAACTTTCTGAAAAAGCGTATCTTTATCAATATTCTCTTGACTATATGTCTTAATTAATTCCTCAGCCATATGAACTACATAAGCCGGGGAATACCAAGGTCTGCTCATATCAATATTCATAGTCAAATTTTATTATTTCTTGGAATATTTTAATTTTTCTGCTTCTTCGAGTGTTTCAGCAAGCGAGAGACTATGATGACTAAGTTTAATGGTCCCAGCTCCATTTAATTCTGTAAAATAACTACCTGACAATTTATGTTTTCTTTTTCCGGTTATAGTTAGTACGCACACCCCATCTTTAGGGGGATTTTTCACCCTTTTTCCGTAAGGCGCCTCGCTTCTAAAAAAATAAATCAGTTGATACCTATCTTGTTGTAATTTTTCGATTTTGGCAATTATTGAATATGATTCTGATGGTTTAACAAAAAACGACCTAACAGATATAGTATTTAACGACTGTTTAATTGACATAAATATATCAACATTACCTTTATTGCCATTTAAATCTCTTTCAAAAAACAAGGTTCCTTTCCATGTCCCATATATCACCGGAGTACCACGAAGCTCGGAAATATATCTAAACACAGACCATCTCCAAATCCATTTTTCGTAAGCTATCCAAATTAACACTACAACGCTTGAGACTTTGGATACCCAACGAAATATATTATCATCAATAGACTCACCACTAAAAAACGAAATAAGAAAGAGAATGCAGGTATATACATAAATGGATTTTTTAATCATTTCCGATTCTTTCATTATTTTTACAGTAACTTATAAATATCTAAAATAAAGTTTTTGGCATCTTCTCTTGTCCATTTTTGTTCCTTGTCATAAAACAAAAATTTTATATTGTTGACCTCGACCCACCTCAGTTCAATGTCTACGGGTTCATCAACTTTTAGATAAGCCCACGCTTCAATACACACGTTTTTCAAAACTTCTCGCCACGGGTCTGAGGTTAGGTATATTGAAGTACGAATATTGTATGCCAAACACTCAATCATAAAGGAGTGATATTTTGGTTTTTCTTCAGACTTAAGCATGTTGTTATTAATATTTTTTAGTATTCTCACCACACTTTTAAATCGTTTCTTTGAGTCCAGATTCTTGTTTTTACCATGTTCGTAATGTTGGTCTGGAAAATTGAAATATTTTTTGCCATCTAGAATATTTAAAATTAGTTGTATTCCCCGGTGGTAACTATTGGGATTTGGTGCATAATAATGGTTGTAAATGGTACACGGGATCACATCAGCATTTAAAATTTTATCTGAACCCCTAATTTTAAAGATTTTATTCCCAGATTGGTTAACCATATAGTTGCCAAATTCAGTTACTAATGCCTCACCCAAGTATTGTTTAAAATCATTTTCAGATATTCCACTATAGGGAGTCATTCCTGTGTCAGAAAATGTTGTTCCCACTTCACTACCCCACCTGATCATTTCCTTATATTCGACGGCAATATCTATATCAGAGTCACGCTTTATGTTGGTATTGTTGGCGTAAGAGCCCTTAGCGAAGACCCTAATATCCAAACCCTCTAAGACCTTATGATTTTTGACCGCTTCTTTAACCAGGTTACTTGCAGTGGTTGCCATCTCTTCCTGATTGTTAAACCATGGTTTTGTCCAAGTTAATAACTGATCATTAGTTATTCCCATATTTAAGTCAATTATACTCAAGTAAATATATATCACTTCTATATAGTTCGTTAAGCGCGGTATCCACGTTTTGTTTGATAATATCTATATTCATATTTTGAATTAATTGTTCTCCCTTTTCATCTGAATTTCACAGACTCGTCAGTAGACTTGGTCTATAAGAGATGGTGGCCTCCATGTCAAATTTAAATAATTTTAAATAAATTTTGAAAACTAAAGTCATAAAATTGTCCTCCTTACAATACAAAAATTTAAAATATAATTTTTTCAAAGATGTTAAGGTGCGATAAATAACGAGGCCTATCATCATCGGTTTTGGGAGGCCACCCCCAAAAGACACAAAAGTGTTTCGATTTATTTTAAAAAATACTGGTGGAGTATCTAGTTTGGAACTTTTCTGTCCCCACAACCCCACATTTCATTATACCAACCATTTATACCCAAACACCTATTACAGGCTATTTTAGCGAAAAATGTCGAGTTTCAAGAACCTTTGCCAACAAGTTAGAGGGAAACTAGCATACTGACTGGGTCACCTAGAACTTCGACCCTTCGGCGGAGCAGGTGGGTCTGGAACCCCAGTGCCCCTATAACACCCACTTTCTCACTGTCTTATTCCACTCTTCTTTTATGCCTAAATGAGACAGTATAAAAAGGTTATTTTGACAAGAAGAGTGTGTTTTACACACTGACACACTTCATGATATAATTACCTCATGACAATCAAACATCAAATCAAGCCGGTAGCCACAAAACACGAAAACGGTTACCACATTTTTACTTTTTCCGTTTCCATTAAAGACAAAGAAAAACAGTATGTGCTTTATATCTCTGAAAAAGACTTATTTTTGAAAAAGAAAACCACGAATAATTTAAACAAATTCGCCAAACAACAAATAGAGAAGTGGTTAATTGATTCAAAGAATACACTCCCTAAACAAAAATATTGTTTATTGATAAACGGAGGGTTGATACCAACTAACGATATAGACGCCTATTTATCAGTAAAAAAGAAAACTTACGATCTTGTTCGAACCAATATAACAATATCAGCCCCTCTTTTTGAATGGGCGAAGTCTAAAGCACAAAAAGAAGAAACAAGCCTTAGTGAATTAGTTTCAAGAGGACTGACTATCATTAAAAACTCTGATCAACCCAAAAAATCAAACGAAGAAGCTGAAGCTTGGTTTGAAAAGCAAGGCACACAGTTTAGAAATAAACTGGGCGATTACGGTTCTTTTGAAGTTTTCCATTATCTTCCGAACAATGACAGTAAATTTGACATCAATTTGATAAAAAATTCTCTCCAAACCGCAGAACAAAGGAGAACAGGTTGGCCCATTGGGCTATATTTTACTGCAGGAGAACAACGACCACAGCCACAAGTGGATGGCATAAAAGCCGAGTACCCTTCTTCAAACTACATACAGCTTGATTATTGGTATGCGAAACACAAGGGCGAATTCTATTTTGCGAGAAATCTTGCATCGGATGGAGGAAATGGTCGTGCCAAGCCAAAAACTTGCCTTTATTTTGATACCCTTATTTGGCGGGTTGCCGAATCACTTGAGCACTGCATGGCATACTATCGTAGTCTTAATATTAACGATAATGATCGAATCAAAATAAAAATTTCTTTATATGGTCTAAAAGGAAGAAAGCTTAGTGCATGGAATCAAGGGAGAGCCTTCGCACTGCATCGTTACTCTTGTGGATCTGACAAATCATTTTGGGAAACCGAAACATCGTTAACAGAAATGACAAACAACTTAGACGATATCATTTATGGCTCAGTCAAGAAACTTTTTGTACTTTTTGATTTTTTTGTTCCAGCAAAAGAAGTTGTTAACGACATATTAAACAACGAATACAGAAAATCAAGGATGTAAAAAGATTATGAGTAGAAATAAGCAATCTCTGCTAAAAACCATATCCGAGTATTTACTTTTGGGAACAAAGATACTTCTAGCTTTTCTAACAATACTTTTTAGTAATCTCATCTTAGGCTATGTATATTTTGCAATAGATCTAGTAGAAAGTTTTTATCAAAAATATCAAGAAGATAACGACAAAGACCTCTCTGTCGAAAATTTTGAAAAACTTAAAAATTCATCTAAAAAATTACAAAAAAGGTTCGATAAAATTGCCAAATCCCAACAAAAATATGAACAAGACAGAGAAATAAAAGAAAACTCTTTAAAATTTCTAAACAAATTAATAGCGGAAGGGTTAATTAGAGAAAAAGACCTATTGTCCCTTACAAGCAATTCTGATTATTTTCAATTGTTCGTGTATAGTGCTTCTCTCAATAAGTTAACCCGTCCACTAAGTATTGAAACACCACGGCGTCAATATCCCATCTTTCTAGAAAAATTAGGTTTCGTAAGACTGGGTAAAAATTCAACCTTTTTCCTAATAAATAAAAGTCGTTTAGAGAACAAAAAATTAAAAAATATGAAAGATATGAAAAATTTTTTAACACATCATTTCAGCAAAATCAGGAAGAAAGAATGGAGCAATTTTTTGAAGCAAGTTAAAGAGATAAATAAAAATGAATTTTCAAAGCTAAAAAGCAAAAATTGTCAAAAATGGGGGCATTTAAAATATAATTTTCTTCTTACTGAAACTAGTATGAACCCAACTAATATTGGATTTGTAGACGGAGATTACATTGGATTAGGCACTGCATCTAAAGACGAATCTATTAGCAGTCAGATATTAGAAAGATCGAACCTGGGCCAAATTAAAATTGATAGACGACTAAAAGTAAAAATAAGAAAAATTATAGAAAAGCTAGACATCTCACTTTTATTAGATGGGGTTTTAAAAGTAGATAGAGATATTATTGACTTAAAACAAGACATTATCAAGAAAAATCTCGAGACTAAGAATATTATAGATTTTTATAAAGTCAACGTTGATGATCTTAAAACGGAATTAAGTGGAATCGGACTAGAGAAAAAGAGAGTCAATAAAATTGCAAGACTGATTATTCAAACAACAAAAGTGTACAAAAACGCACTGATCGAACTAAATATCACTATCTAATTAAACAGCTAACCTATCGTCTTCTAAATTTGCCATCTGAACCCACAACGGTTATCTTTAGTATTTTTTTACCTTTTTCGGATATTTCTCCAAAAATTCCTTATTCTCTTTCACCAAATAAACCGTACAGTAAATTATCCCATCTTTCCTCTTCAGATTTTTTGGACGAAGAATGCCATCTCGTTCTAGTTTTTTTTTGGTCATCGGGTGAACATCATAATTCGATTTTATCTGCCACTCCTGTATCCAAATTTTATTATCATGATCCCAAACCAGTGGGGGAATCACTCCCTCTTTTATATTCCTCCAGCAATCAGCACACCTTAGGGCGTCCGGAGTCCACCAGATTTGATTCCCGGGATAATCCTTTCCACAAACGGTACAATCATAAGACCCTTCGTTATCTCCCAAGAAAAAACCATCAGGTTCTTTTGCCAATCTTCGTTTCCTAACGTTTTCAACACCTTCATGTTGCCCTAACAGTCTAGCCAATTGAACCATACTGTGACCACCATATTTCTTTTCTTTTCCCGGATCAAGCTTTATCTCTTTTTCCTTTTTTTGATACCCCGACAATTCAAGCAAATCCTCCTCGCCTTCATAACCCTTAAGCCTACCGGATATAAATCCGAGACGATACATCAGGCTTCCTGTTAATAATCTCCAGTTTGTGGCCTCTAGTGCCTTCTTTACCAACTTTTTAAGCTCACTAGTACTCTGTCTCGACTTGCGATCAGAATTGGTGTCTTGAAGGGTAAATGGGATTACCACATATCTCGACACCTCTGGTTTTTCCAATGAAAATTTGTCATATCCTTCTTTTTCAAGAGCAACGCTCAATCTCTTTTCCAACCCAGATCCATCCAATACTTTTAATTTTGAAACCTTATCACGGGCAGGATCATCATATTTTCTCACTTCCGCCTTCTTGACCTCATTGGCAAACTCCATTGCTTCTAATAATTCAATATTTTTTTGCCCTTCCTTGTCTAACAAACAAAACTCTCCCCGATATTTTTCCAACAACTTTTTATCCTCTAATTCATCTTTTCTCCATTCATCCTTATTTTTTTCAAAATCATCCATCTCAATTTTTTTATACCCACAACCCCCACACTTTTTTGTCCAGATCAGTTTTTCCTTTTCTCTCTTACAAATAACTTTTAGTTCCTTTTTACATTTCGGACATATTTTTAATTCCGAAAAAATCTCTTCCCCGTTGTCATAAAAACTTCTTTTCTTACCGCACTTTGGACATTTCAATATAAACAAAACTCGAACCGGCTCATCTAAAAAATCTTCCAGATTTCTAAAATTTTCTTTCATTACCACCCTACAAATTTGACAATCAATATCAGGAGGCAGGGCGTTATCTTGTTTTTTCTGTTTAATTCTGCCATTCTCCATCCATTTTTCAATCGTCTCCTTTTTTCTTTGATATCTCTCGGTCTTGATGGTTCTCAAGTGCCAGCTTAGGTAAAAATTACATCCCCTTATTTTTTCTTTTTTAGGTAGATTCTTGAACTTCTCATTAGTTTGGCTTTTCTCATATGCCTCTTGCCAAAACTTAATAGTGTCGAGGCAGCTTTTTATTGTAAAAAGGTCATATAAATCAAAATAATGTTGTTTGTCATATAGATATTTCATCCTTAAAGTTATCAAATCCGGATTGATTAGAACCATGGGCAGTTTACAAACTCGTTAACTCGCTTTAATTTTCACATTCATCTAATATGAAAATTATTATTTCTTTGATAGAGGGGTTTGAACACTGCTTGACACACCGACTATAACCCCACACTCCTCTACTAGAACCTCGCAACGCCAGCTCGTCTTCTGTTCTCCTTACCCAATCCATCTCATTTCCTCCCAATGTTACAATACTATTAACAATCTAACTAAATATAGAATTGTTCGGATAAGATGTCAAATTAGCGACTTATCCGAAAACAATTCGCATATACTCTAGTTGTTCAAAATATTACGATGCGTAAATCTCAAAAATTCTTCCTCTATTTTGTTTTAATTTATGCCAGCCAACACTTAGTCCGTGACATTCTCTCAGACATCTTAGGTATCCATAACTGGTTTACTCAACTTGGTCATCGAGAAGCCTCAAACGCTTTATGGTGTGGCGCCCTTTGTCGGTGGACAACCTTTCCTATTGAATTTTTTTACATAGTATCTTCTCTCTACCTAATTAAACAAAATAAATTCGGTACTCTCGGCTGGATAATGGTTTTTTTACTGGTTCCGATTCTTCTTCAATATTCCGACATTATTATCAAATAGTTCCGCATCGCAATACTCTCGCTTCGCTCGCCCCGCTGCGCTTTCAGTCGGAGAGTAAAGGACAATTTTACTCTCCTCCTTCAGGTCGTACAACACAGTATGGTCGGTTCATTCGGTTGCACCTCCTCAACCCAAATCCCTGCCCGCCTCTGGAGGGACTTGACTGATGTAAAATAAGATTGTAACAGTCGGCGTGACTTCGCCCATATTGAGCAAGGCGAAATCCAGCACCGCAGGACTGAAACGTTGGGCAAAATTTCGCTCAGTTTATTTAATAAATATAAATGGCTTCTGCCGCAACACACATTGTATTAGCAAACAAAGTCTTTAATAAATTTTTTAAAGACAAAAACAGAAAAGATTTTTTTATTGGCACATCTCTACCGGATATCAGATACCTTAGTGCTATTGACAAGAGCAAAACCCATTTTAAAAATATTAGTCTTGACAGTTTAATAAACGAAAGTTCACTTTTGGCAGGTTTAAAATTTCATTCAATAGTCGACGAGATTGTTGAAAATTATGCAATTTCCCAAGGCATTTATGCTCTTTGCCCCGAGTCTGAACACAAAGCCAAAGTAATTAAGATTCTCGGGGACAGACTTTTTTATGGTTTTATTGATAGTTGGAGTGAATATGTAGTCCTTTTTAATGAAATTTTACCTGCCGAAGTTGAGTTGGGATTAAAAAGGGGTGATTTACAAAAATGGCATTCTGCTCTCCAAAGATATTTTTCTAAATCACCCTGTTATGAATCCATGCTGAACTTTCGTTCTGTGATGGGTTTTGAAAAAATAGTGATTGACGAATGGGAAAAAAATATTCAACAGGCACAACAAAATAAAAAAATCATTAAAATTGTAAAAAATTTATACAAGGACTTCGATTTACTTTTAGAAAAATACTTTAAGGAAAACTGAGTGAAACTCTGCGTCGTCGTTTTGCTCCTCCTCGCCCCTCTGCGCTCTCAGTCAGATGGTGGGGAAAATTTTACCATCTTCCTTCAGGTCGCACAACACAGTATGTAGGGTTCATGCCTCAGCTCGGCACTCAACCCAAATTATTCAAATATATTGTAAAATTCAGACAGTTAATATATTTGCTTAACTTCCTACATACTGAAACGTTAGCAGAAATGTGTAAAATTATTTATGGCGAAAAAAAAGAAAAGAGAAAAAAAGCTACCCACAAAGGAACTTTATGCGTCTTTAGGGGACGCTGAGGCTACCATGGATCAGTTACTTTCCGAACGAGAAAAGTACCGACCCACACACCTTGCCTACGACCGGATACAAACTAGAATAAACGCTTTTTTTGCCGGGTATGTCCGAATTGACCTCGAGCTTGCCAAGAAAAGGCAAGAAAGGATACTTTTGTATCTATTGTTGATTTCATTGTCGATACTTTTTTCTTTTTTTCAAAAGCCAAAACTCCTTTTTGAGCTCTCACTTAACATAACTTTATTTCTAGCACTTATCGGTGGCGCAGGGGTACTTCTAGCTCCAATTATCCACGGCCGAATTACTCGGGAAGACAGAAAAGCAAGAAGGGAACACGACTATGCGAGTGCAAAATATCTCGTCTCCGAACGCAAACGCGTGGAAAAAGAGCTCAAAAAAGATAAATAGCTTTCCACACTTCTCCACTTCGTTTCGACCGCGCTGCGCTTTCGCTCAAGCGGTTTAAGATTCTACCGCCCTTCACTCAGGTCTCTAACACAGTATGTCCGGCTTAGTCCTTGCAGTCCTTCGTCCCACATTAGCCATATTTATTGTAAAATCAATCAAGTTTAATAAATATGTCTAACTTCAGATATACCGAAACGTTAGGTAAAATTGAAAACGTGAGAAATCACTTTAAAATACTGTAGAATAAAAGCATATGGTGTCCAACACACTGATCGGTTTACAACTCTCAAAGATTAAAAACAAAAAACAAAAGAAACTGTACCTATGGGGACTCATAGGAGTTATTGTTGGCTTGTTTTTTGTTTATTTTATTGTAAACAATTCCTAATTTCTCACGCTTTCAACAATTTATATAATAGTTCATATGACGACAACTATACGAAGGAAAAGAAGCGATACTAGAATGAGCACTGTAGAAAAAAAATATGGTGTAGAGCTGAATGTCAGGTCAGACATGAAGCTGGGTAATTATTTAAAAAGAGAAGGTTTTCCTTCGTTATCTAAATTAGTAAAAAGTAACAAAAGCGTTGCGAAAAGATGAATTCAAAAGGAAACAATGAATATGAAAATGTTTTCTCTTTCGTAAAAACCAAACCCTTGCGCAGTCATCTTGGAGACGCCTTAAAAATAGCTGCGGAACTACCAGCCGTTGCCAAAAAATACCCTGTGTCTCTTCGTTCGACTTTTTACAAAACAAGTATTATCTATCTTGCCTCAATTATCGAAGCCATACTTCATTATTGTGCCTTGCGAACTTTGGGGGACGTTTGTGAACATACAGAGTGGACATACAAAAACATCAGGATTTTACACGAATTTGATGAAGAACATGATCCCCCAAAGTCACAAATAATCGCTGGAGAAAGAGCTAAAAGGTCTCACAAGTTATCAGGGTATATTGATTTTAAAGATTTAAACAAACTTTGCTTAAGAGAAAACATTATAGACGAAACTCTCTTCGACGAAGTCGAGAGAGTTAGAAAACTAAGAAACAAAATTCATCTTTTCGGTCTTAAGTTTGTTGACAGGCAATGTAGTCGTAGTGAGGTAGATCAAATGGCTGGAATAGCTAGTAATATAGTGGAAATTGCGAGAAACAAACTTAAATAATCTTGTTTTACTACTTCTTCACTTCGTTCAACCCCGTTGCACTCTCACAAAATTGATTTTAAAATTTTATCAATTTTATTCGGGTCGTCTAACACAGTATATGTGGTTCGGTTCGTTGCAATCTCTCAACCCAAATTATCCTATCTTGTTGTAAAATAGTTTAACAAGCCAGTATAACTTCCCACATACTGAAACGTTGTATAAAATTTATTTAATTTTTTTTAAACATGAAAATGTCAGAAAAACAAAAGTTTGAAAATCATATAAAAAATATGATTAGAAATAAGGAGTGGTGGATAAACACACCAAAGGATAAAAGAGAAAAGCTACTGAAACATATCACCAAGTTCCTAGAAGATGAAGTGGATGAACTCAATGAGATTTTTCGTAAAAGACGTGATTGGTTTAATCAGGGGATATTGTTTATCGCGGGCATCTTCGTAGGTTTAAATGGAGGATTAATCTCAAACATAGTTCATCCCTATTTGGAAAAACTTGGGCTATTTTACCCAGTCATTACCATCATATTTTTTATACTCTCATTATGGTTTGTTGTTTTTTACATACGAAACGAAGCTCCAGGCCAAAATAATAAAATTTATAGAAGTTTCGTGGATCATGCCAAAAATATCTTACGAGAGAGAGAAATTAAATAAACTCAAACCCCACTGCGTTTTCGATCGCACAATTCAGTATGGGGGGTTCGGCTTATTGCTCTCCCTCAAAATTTTTTAATTCCTCCTACTTTTATCTTTTTTGCTATTTTTTTATGAGATAACCATCCTATCTTCGGCATTTTTTCAACCTGAAACCAATCAATATCATTATTTTCCTCCTTGTCTGTCTTAATTTTGTTCCCTTTTGCCTTTACTTCAAAAAAGAAACAAAAATGCCCCGGGCTTCGCGGATCATCCTTAGTTTGAACCACTTCTATTAACCTAGCCCTTTCCAAGACTAAACCGGTCTCTTCTCTCACCTCTCTTACCAAAGCATCTTTCGGATGTTCCCCATAATCAATAAAACCGGCCGGAAACATCCAAGTTTCTTTATAGGGTTTTCGTTTCCTTTGTACCATCAACACCCTGCCTTGGCTAATTATGACTGCTGCCACTGCTCCTGCTACATGAGGATAAAAAGTCCAACTACAATTGTTGCAAAACTTTCTCTTTTTTTCTTCTTCAACTCTGATCTTTAGCTTCCTACCACAAAAAGGACAATATTTATAAGCAGGAGGTTTTATGTCTAGCATTAAAATAATTATAACCGATTCTTCTAATTTCTCTATCAATCCCAAAACAAGTCAAAATCAAATTATATTTATCACTAATTACTTCGTAGTGATTTAGTCCGTCTCTCAACCCAAATTATCCTGTCTTGTTGTAAAATAGTTTAACAAACTAGTATAACTTCCCATATACTGAAACGTTGTCGGAAATATCTGATTACCTTTTAAAAAAGAGATTTTATGAAAGCAGTCATACTAATTATTGACGCTCAGCAAGATTTTTTTCAAAAATCACGGTTAAAAGATAACCGTAAGAAGTTGGCAAAAAACATTAATAAGCTAACCATGGTCGGACGTTCCCACGATGTCCCCATTGTCTGGGTCCGTCAAGTGTTTAAAAAGGATTTAAGTGATGCCTTTCTTGGCTACAAAGAAGAAGGTGTAACTATAGTCATAGAAAATACCCCTGGGAGCCAACTTCTCCCTGAGCTAAAAAAGCACAAAAACGACCACGAAGTTATCAAAAAAAGATATAGTGCTTTTTTCAACACCTCTTTAAACAAGTTACTAAAAAAGCTAGATGCTGACACACTAATAATAGGCGGAGTTAACACTCACGCTTGTATTCGCATGACTGCTATCGATGCCTATCAATATGACTACAAAGTCATTCTAGCAACAGATTGCATCGACTCTTGCGATGAAGAGTTTCACAAAATCTCTTTAAAATATTTGACCAGAAGGATCTCAACAGGACTAAACAATGGTCAAATAAACGAACTACTCAAGTAATCAGATACTCTTCACTCCTTCCAGTCGTTCAGCCACGTTGTAGAAACAATTAAACATCTCACATCAATCAAATCTTCCTTCCTCTCAAGTAGCGATTAAAGCAACGAAATTAAATCCATTTTCCAAAAACAAGTTTATTCGAAGTATTGTCCTGTCTTGCCTTTTTATTATATGGGGTTCAAACCACCTATCAAAAGGTGGGTCTGCGAGCCTTTTTTCTTCGCTTCACTTCTAAAAAACTTTTGACATCTACTTTTCACCCCATGCCCCTTTTATAACGGACAGGACAAATGTCTTTTCCGGATTAAATATTTAAAAAAAGGAGGTGAGATACTTGAAGTTATTAACTCAGGAACTTGTTAAAAGGTTACCACCGCTTTATTCACAGGAAGAAATAAAAGATCCAACTGTTTGGTGTAAGTTTTTTACACCAGATGGTAGTTGGACTTGGTACGTTTTAGAGTTTGATGGTACCGATACCTTCTTTGGCTTAGTTGATGGGTTCGATAAAGAACTTGGTTATTTTAGCCTAACAGAGCTTGAATCTGTCAGGGGTAAATTAGGCTTACCCATAGAAAGAGATCGTTATTTCACTCCAAGAGCATTATCGAAAGTTAGAAGAGGGGAATAAGCCATTATTTGCCCTTGTTCAGAGCAGGGGCAAAGTTTTTTTATACTTCTACTTTTTTCCATACATCCCCGATAAATCCAAACTCCTGAATTGTGTCTTTTGTGGTCAAATAAAAAGAGGTGTTTGGAGTTTCATCACTAATGACTTTATCTAGGTGTTTTTGAGTACCTTTGTTAGGACAAATAACCAGAAATGAGGGCAATGGATCAGAGCTGTAGTCTCCCCAATGGTTGTCATAAGAATATGCTACATAATTTATCATTTTCTGATTCAATGCCCGCCAAGGTATTTTTGGGTTTACAAGAATAAGAAATGATCGTCTGGTTTTTTTAGGAGTTTTAATGGCAATATAGGCATCTGGAAGAGGGGAAGGAAAATAATCAAAACCTTTTAAATTAGTTTTGGTAGAAAAATGTAATTTTTCCCCGCTTTCCATTTGAGAGGCAAGATTAATATAGATATCGGCCAGAAATACGCAATTTATGACAAACCCATTCGAAAGGGTTTTTGTTTGATAGACTCGATTTAAAATATTTTGGTCACATTTTTCGTTACCTTTAAGTTTTCGTCTTGCTAACTTGGTTAAATAATAAACAGCCGGTTTTGTATTAGCTATAAATTTATTTTCCTTAAAGTCAAAACTAGCAATATATTTTTTGTCTTTCAGATCTTTGAGCCATTTTTGAGCTGTTTGTGGTTTTTTATGATGGAAGAGTTTTTGGAATTGATTAGTATTAAGAAAGTAGAACTTATATAAGTAGTAGAGAAGAGTAATTTGTTTGTTGGTTATTTTAGGAAGTTTTAGCATAGATAATTTTTGATTAATTTTTTATTTTTATTTCTCTCCTTTATTTATAAAGGGAATAGATATAAGTGTTTTTCTTTAAATAGCTTCATAAACACTATTTTTTAACTGGTACGGCACCAGTTGTTTTTAGTCTTCTGCCTCGTCAGGAATAAACTTTTTTGTTTCTATTTTTTTCTTACTAGTTTTAGTTTTTTTATCGACCTCAGGATATATCTTCTGAGTTGATTTTTTGTAGACAATGGCATAATTTTTCCTTGATGTTTCAATTAGTTTTTTAAGTCTTTCCCGATCTCGATCCAACACAATCGGAATGGTTTCACCCGAAAAGGGTTCTTCTGGTTCGATAGCCGACAATTTCATGTAAAACCTGAAACGAGGTAGATTGCCAATATTGCCCTTTTTAACATAAGGACTAAATTGGGCTAACATTAGTTCTTCATCAATGGGACTGGCTGTCCTAAAACAAATTATCGTTCCGGTATTGGCCAAGATAACATTGACCATATTCCGATCATCCTGTTGAGCCGTTGATTGTTCGGCGATAGTCAGTCGTAACCCGAATTTACGACCACCGGATAATAATTTAGTAAATGATGAAGTGGCAAAATTTTGAAATTCATCAATAAACAAATAAATGGGTTTTCGGTTTGAGACTGGGGTTCTAACTCGCCGCATGGCTGCTTGCTGGAGTTTGGCAATAATAGTGGTGCCTAATAGTTGTGAAGTGTCCTCACCAAGTTTTCCCTCAGCTAAATTACAAATTAATATTTTTCCGAAACTTAAAATTTCATCAAAATTAATGGTGGAATGAGGTTGTTCTAACATTCTCTTAGCCGTCGGCGAAAACAGGAAACGACCAATTTTAGCGGTTACTCCCGAAACCATTTTCACTGCCTGATAACTGCCGGCCTTTCCAAATTCATTTAGCCAAAAATTCTTTAAATTTTCATCTTCTAAATTAGCTGTCACTCTTTTTTGAAACTTTGGGTTATTAAGCAAATCATAAACGGTGAAAATAGTTGAATCTTTAATGGTAAAGGCAGTATAAATAGTGTTTCTTAAAATGTATTCAATTCGATGGGAATCAGTATTTTCGTCTTTGGAAAATATCCGTCTGAAAATCGAAATCACACTTTCACATACCAACTCTTTTTCTTGTTCCAGTTCGTCCTCATTTAAATTAGGAGTGAGTTCCAATAAATTGATACCAATCGGGTGGCGGATATCAAAAGGATTAAGATAAATACAATCATTAAACCGATTTTTTGGGACACAATTTAGTAAATCTTCAGCCAAATCACCATGAGGATCAAGGATGGCTACCCCACGACCTTTTTGAATATCATCTTTGGCCATATGAAAAATAATAGTGGTTTTACCTGATCCGGTTTGACCAATAACATAAACATGGCGGGATCTATCGTCGTCGGTTAAACCGATATCACTCACCACATTGGCATATTTATTCTTACCAAACACCACATCAAGATTGGCATTGTTTTTCACCGACAAAGGTGAGGGTAATTCTTGGCTGTGAAGATTTACCATGCCTTCGGTCTTGGTCGTTTCGCTATAAGGGAAATGATAAAGATCTGTCAGTTCTGATATTGACAGGATAGGGTTTTGATCAAGGATTGAATTTGCCGACAAAGACCTTTCCCAAAATTGTTTTATCCTGCTTTTAATATTTCGAAAAAGATAACTTTTTGCTATCAGTGATTGATAAGGACTACTTAACTGTCCAAGGGAAGCCAAAAGACCGTTTAGTCTCGTTTTGCTTTCTTCGTTTTTATGAGTGATTACCAATAATTTGATTGAAGTTTCAAATAGTGATCGGTCAATCTTGTCCTTGATTATGCTCGACAATTCTTGTTCATATGGATTTAAAATTTCCTGAGGAGGAACTGGAGATTTCTGTAAAAATGGTGCCGATTTACCGTCATTTGCCAAGGTCGAAATCAGACTGATAAAAAACCCAAGGATAAGATACATCAGCTTCCCGACTCCTTTGACAATAAACCAAAGGGTGGATATCCCGGGTAAGGCCACCAACTTTTGAAAGGTATTTTTCTGAACAGCTTCAGTTAAAGGTCGACCCAAGTATATTCGACTTCTTAACTCTTTCATTTCTAAAATTATCTTTCGATGAAATACATCCATAATCGGACTGACGATTATTTGAAAAGAAATTAAATCATCTGCTTTAAGATTGGTCATGTTACCGGTCAAATAAGAGATGGGGTCGTTTTCTGAAAGTGTTTTTTGAGTTTGTAGTGGTAGAGCAAAGTGGCTTGATAATTTTAATTCCGTTATCCTGGTTGATCTCTCATTTGTTTGACCGGATTTTAAAGTATTAAAATAATCGTTGACTTCTTTAATCTTGATTCCGGGCAAATAGGACAGAAGATTATGGCTGATAATTTCTATAAATTTCGGATCGGCAGAGAGTAAATAACGGATTCCTTCATTTTTAGTGGACACAATTTCTAGTGAATACTCATTTTTTCTTTGAGTTATTCGATCTCTAAAGCTTACCTGTCTGGAGAGGGCATGGAGGAGAGTATAAAGCTGTTCGGTGGCGTAAGCCGACTTGCTGGCATCTGAAGGAAAGATTAATTGCAGTATTTTCTTTTCCGTTTTTTTCTTAGCAAACAAAGAGAAAAATAACGGTATCACCGCTTTCATAATTCCCCAAATTGTTTTTACTAAAACATAAAGCAAGACTATTAACAAAATCGGGCTGACAACTAAAATAATGGTTATTACCATTGGTGATAGGGAAAATAAGGGTAAAGAAGTTAGCCAATGATAGAAATTAAGCCTCCAGGAAACAGGTAAGGGCAGTATCATGGCTAAATAGAGTGAAAAAATCTGGTCTTTAGATAAAAGATGTTGCTGAATCTGACGTAATAACTGAAGTTGTTGATAATCAACTGGGGTCATTTTTAATCTCCATTATTTATATATAGGAGTATATCGAAATATAACATATATACATAAAAATACTGCATTTTAATAGATAAGTATTTTGGAAAAAAGCTTTATTTGATATCTTTTGTCAGTATTGACATTATCCCTTTAGGGATAATATAATTATCCATAAGAGGATAATTATATGTTCAATAAACCAGATGTGAAAAAACCAAAAAGATCATCAATCATTAATTCTTCCTCAATACCAACAACATTAACCATGACTTCCGAACAAAAGATTTTATTTTTAGCTAATTTAATAATTGACAGAATATTTGCCGGTCAACATAAAGATAAAAAAATATTTGAATAACTATGGAAACATCAATATTAATAGAAAATGCGGTAGCTGCCATTAGAGTTTCTTCAGTAAAACAAGGGGTAGATGGTGATTCTCCGGAAGCCCAAAAAGAACAGATTGAGAGATACGCTCAGACACACAATATACACATAAAGAAAATTTTCGTTTTTCTCAAATCCGCTTCAAAGGAAGAACAACCAGTTCAAGAAGCTATCGATTATTGTAAAAATAAAAAAAATAATATCCAAATATTTATTATTAAATCAATCGACCGATTTACTCGAGGTGGTTCATTTTTCTACGAAGAACTCAAAATGCAGTTAGAAAAAAATAAAGTAAGACTTGTCGATATTTATGGAATAATCGGACAACAACAAGTAAACACCTTAGAACATTTGGGAGTATCGTTTAAATGGAGTGTCTATTCTCCCACTAAAAAGTCGGAGATGCTTGAGGCAGAACGGGCTAAGGATGAAATTCGAGATATTATGAGCCGAATGATTGGTGCCGAAATCCGTTATTCCAGAATGGGATATTGGGTAAGACGAGCACCCATGGGGTTTATGAATGAGAGAATTGAAACACCTGACGGTAAACGAGTTATATTAATGCCTCACCCAATTGAATCAAATTGGATTATTAAAATATTTGAACTACGCTGTCGCCAAACCTTAAGCGATCATCAAATCGTTGACGAAATAAATAATTTAGGCTTTAAAAGCCGACCAATGTATTTTCGAGATCGTCATGATAGAACTAAAATAATTAAAGAAAAAGGTGGTAATAAACTTGATATTAAAGCTTTATGGAGGTATGTCAAAAATCCCATATATGCCGGCATTAATTTAGTAAAATGGACAAAAGATAATCCTCAAAAAGGTAAATTTGGAGGTTTAGTGTCTATAGAAACGTTTAATAAAGCCAATCGGGGAAGCAGAACGATTATTGAAGAAGAAAATGGCAATATAAAATTTTACAAGAAACAACCACCGGAATATTTAATAAGAAAAGGAGTTAGAAACCCTGACTTTCCATATAAAAAGGTGGTTATGTGCCCACGTTGCAACAAACCTCTATATGGCAGTGCCTCAAGAGGTAGGCTCGGAAAATATTATCCTGCTTATCATTGCAATAAACGAGGTCACTACTTCCGAGTACCCAAAAAAGATTTTGACGAAACGGTTGCCAACTTTATTAGAAATATAAAAATTGCTCCAGGCTACGGAGAGACCTTGGAAAAAGCCGTTATCAACGAATGGAACAAAAGACAAATGGAATCAAACAAAGATAAAATAAACATTGATTCGCAAATTGATGAATTAAAAACCCAAGGTAAAATTACCGCCGGTAAAATAAAGTATTTAACCTCGGAAGTAGCCATAAAATATATCGAAGAAGATTTGATAAAAATTGACAATCAAGTCGGAAACTTATTAGCTGAAAAAGAAAAAAACACCTTAGAAAAACCTACCGATATTAAGTTGGTTATGAAATATATAAAATATTTTCTGGAACACATAGAAAATTTGCTGATAGATAGCCCAGATCCTGTTACCAGAGCCTCGTATTTTGGGGTACTTTTCGACTCCGCTCCAACATATCAAGAACTAATTTCTGGAACACAGAAATTTTCCGAATGCATCAAGCTAAATGAGGTGTTTGCTCATTCAAAAACCAAGTTGGTTGCCCGGCATGGATTCGAACCACAATTTTTCGGTTCAGAGCCGAACGTCCTACCATTAGACGACCAGGCATAGCATTATCATATTTTAACCTTATTTCTTCCTATTCTCTAGCCTTACCCAACTCCGTCGCTCTCCCGTGCCCCGGCAATACCATTATACTGGCAGGCAGTCGCATCAACCTTTTCACACTTTCCTCCAACTCTTTTTCTGATCCATAAGAAAAATCTGTCCTTCCCACCGTTCCGTCAAACAAAGTATCTCCTGAAAATAACCACCCCTGTTTTGGACAATAAAAACACAATCCTCCCGGCGTATGCCCCGATGTTCTGATAATCTTGATATTTTCGCCTGCCAAATCAACCTCATTTTTATTATCTAAGTCCACGTCAATCTTTTTTAAATTGGGAATCTTAATCTCTCTTTTTAAAAAATATTTCGCTGTTTCTTTTTGCCTTTTTAACAAAAATTCATCCTCACCACTACAACCAAACGGAATCTTGTAGATTAACTTTAAATCCAGCACCCCCATCACATGATCAAAATGGCCATGAGTAGCCAATACCATTATTGGTTTTAATCCCAAAATTTCAATTTCCTCTGATATTCCTACCCCATCATCAGCCGCATCAATGATCAAACACTCTTTACTCCTTTCTTCCCACACCAAATAACAATTTGTTCTCAGTGCTCCCAGTATTAATTTCTTGTATAATAGTGGCATATGACCAAAATAAAAACTGTTACTATCATATCACTTTTATTTTCCAGCATCCTTTTAGGCGCCTGTGGCAAGAAGGATAGCAACAACGTTAGTTTTACTAACGACGAAGAAATCGTCGAAGACATTTCTGCCTACACCGACCAATTAGCCGACACCAAAATCAAAATTGATCAAAACTTCTCTCTCAACCAGGAATTTACCATCACCTACCAGACCAAGGATCCTGATGGTTCCGGCCGTGCCTCATTTAAGGCTAGATCAATCAAGCAAATTGACACTGCCGGTCAAAAAACACCCGATGAAGGTAAAAAACTTATCTTAGTTGAAATTTCGGTTATGGGTGATGAAAATAATAAAGGCAGTCCTTCCACCTTCAACCAAATTGGCGACAATCCCTCTCCCCAATTTGTTCTAATCGACAAAAACAAAAATAAAACTCTGGTTGAAACTACTTACTATTCTGATGGCTACACTCAATCAGCCGACCTTTTTGAACTCTCCAAAATCACCATGGATCACCAAAAATGGGTCACCACCGCCATTGTCTTTCAAATCGACGCCGATCAAACAGCCGATCTAGCTTTCCGTTTTATCAATCCCGGTGGTCAACCTGAATTCTATGACATCAACTAAAAATCCGCCCGGAAAAAGACTCTTTGTTGGCGGTATTCCCTATAAATTTCGTGAAGGTCAACTTCTTTCCCTTTTTGTTGACTGCGGTAAGGTTATTGACGTTCGTATCATCAAAGATCGTCTAGGTAAAAGTCGTGGTCTGGCCTATGTTGAATTTGAGAATGAACAAGACGCTATTCAGGCCAAAGAAAAATATCACAATTACAAAATCGCCCCGGACAGAACCATTATTGTCGATTTCGCTCGTCCTGATCCTTTTCTTACCCCCGAAGGTAAAGCTCGTCATCAAAAAGCCTTACAAATTAGACAAATGGTCGAAAACAGAAAACCCCACATTCGCCAATCTCTTCATAATTCTAGAAACTACGGTTCTCGCATAGGAGCCAAATTTGCCCGTCGTACCCAAAATCGCCAAGGCCATCGGTCATGAGTTTAAAAAACCTCCTCAGCAAATCAACACCCATAATCGGGCTATCACCCATGGATGGTGTTACTGACTATCCCTTTAGACAAGTCCAATGCCAAATTACCAAACCCGATATTCTTTTTACCGAATTTGTTAGTGCCGAAGGCATTTCTCATGGTGGCCTCAAACTCTTTGATCAACTTCTATACACCGATAACCAACGTCCCATTATCGCCCAACTCTTTGGTAAACATCCAGACAGTTTTTACCAAGCCACCATCATTCTTTGCTTTCTTGGTTTTGATGGTATCGACCTTAATATGGGTTGTCCCGCCAAAATCGTTACCAGTCATGGTTCCGGCGCCGCCCTAATTGACCAACCCCAATTAGCCTCTCAACTAATAAAAGCCGTTTATGATGGGGTAGGGGATTACCAAACCGGCAAAGTCAATCTTAAAAATCTCAAAACCCCCCAAAAAATTCAAAAAGTCATCACTCGCAATCAAAAATTTTCCTCTTTTAATCCCACCACCAAAACTAATCCTACTATTTCCGTCAAAACTCGTATAGGTACCAATCGTATTATCACCAAAGATTGGATTGGTCATTTACTAAAGCACCAACTAGATTTTATTACCCTCCATGGCCGCACTCTAAAACAAGGTTTTTCTGGCCAATCCAATTGGAAAGAAATAAATATCGCCGCTACTCTGGCATCTTCCACCCCCACCCGCCTCTTTGGTAATGGTGATCTTAAAACTTACCACCAAGCTCAAGATTTTTGTAAAAAATATCAAACCAGCGGTGCCCTCATTGGCCGAGCTGCTGCCGGCAATCCCTGGTGTTTTTCTGGACACTCCCCCAGCCCCAAAGAAAAATTTTCTGCCATGCTCCTCCACGCCCAAATTTATCAAAAAACCTTCCCCCATCGCCGTTTTGATCCTCTCAGGAAACATTTTTTAAACTATTCCAAATCTCTGCCTAATGCCAAAAAACTTAGACAGCTTTTAGTCAGGGTCAGTTCTCTTCCTCAACTGCTAAAAACTGAATCTCAGTTTATAATAGACCAATAACAACAATTATTTATTAATCTAATTTATTTATGGCTATAAACATTACTACCACCAACTTTCCTACCGAGGTTCTCAAACACAAAGGTACCGTTATGGTTGATTTTTGGGCTCCCTGGTGCGGCCCTTGTCAAATACTCGAACCCATTATTGAGGAGCTTTCAAAAGATCTAAAAGACAAAACTAAAATTGTCAAAGTTAATATTGACGAAGAACCCCAATTAGCCGATCAGTACAAAGTAAGCTCCATTCCCACCATCATCATATTTAAGGACGGCAAAGTCAGCCAAACTTTGGAAGGTTTACGCACCAAAGAGGATTATCTTCAAGCTATCACCGACTAACTATGCTAATTGACCAAGTTACTATCAAAATTAAAGCCGGTGACGGCGGCGATGGCAATGTCCACTTCTATCGTGACCGCTATCAACCCAAAGGCGGACCTGACGGCGGTGAAGGTGGCTCTGGTGGTTCCGTTTACTTTTTAGCCGGATCCGACATTAATCTCTTACGCCAGTTTCGTCATCAAAAAAATTTTTCAGCTTCACATGGGCAAAAAGGCGGCGTCAACCAAAAATCTGGCAAAAGTGGAAATGACCTAATTCTCAAAGTTCCCGTTGGCACCATTATAATGGTTAACGGCAAAGTCATCACCGAACTAACCTCACCCGGTCAAGAAGTCCTAGTTGATAAAGGTGGTCGTGGAGGCAGAGGAAATTATTCCTTTCGCTCTTCCACCAACACTACTCCTCTAGAATCTCAACCGGGCCAAATAATCGAAATTAAAGAAGTCTTTCTCCAACTTAAACTAATTGCCCATGTTGGCCTGGTTGGTCTACCCAATGCCGGCAAAACCAGCCTATTAAATCAACTGACTGCCTCTCAGGCCAAAGTAGCCAGCTATGCTTTCACTACCCTAGAACCCAATCTCGGAGTCACCCAAAGCCGCCATATCATTGCTGATATTCCCGGGCTCATCCAAGGTGCTGCTGCCGGTAAAGGCTTAGGCCATAAATTTCTAAAACATTTAGAAAGAACCAAACTTTTGGTCCACTGTCTTTCTTCCGAATCTTCTCACCCCTCAAAAGATTACAAAACTATCCGATCTGAAATAAAAAAATTCAACCCTTCCCTTTCCAAAAAACCTCAAATTTTAATTATTACCAAGTCTGACTTATCTTCTTCGCTAAAAGATTTAAAAACTTCCTTCAAATCCCTTAAGCCTCAGCTTTTTACTTCCATTTTGGATCCCACCAGTATCAAAGCCCTAGAAAAACTTATCGATAAAAAATTGTCCGCCAAAACCCTCACTTAAGCCCAAGCCAAGTTTTTCTTATCACCTCAAAAATTTCCTTTTCAATTACAAAGTAATATTTTTTATCCTCACTTCCCCAATAAATTATATCCTTTGTTTCTTTTTTCTTCCCTACCCAAAACTCTACCTTGTCCCTCTCAGTCTCTATCGCCACTCTATATTCTTCTCCTTCCGCCACAAAATTAGACAAGTACTGGGAAACCATTACATTACTCATCACATCAACTAAGTCTTCATCAGCCTCACTCCAACCATCCTCCCCTGCCACCAATTCTTTCTTATCTCCATCCCTTTCTATCACCATCTTTCCAATCTGTAACACCGGCAAGTTAGTTAGTGACTTTTTTTGCCAATACGAAACGCTTGACAAATCATCTTTATCCAACACAATTTTTACCTTGTAAACCCCGTCACCTCCCTCTTGTCTTACATAAGTGCCATCATATTTCCCCGTTATGTCTCCGATCTCCAAACTCTTATTTTCCGCTTTCAACAACACTATCTCTTCAGCCCCGATCCCCAAACCACCAAACCTGCCCTCATTTTCGGAAACCAAATCATCTAATATTATTTCCTCCAATCGAAAAATGGTTGATTCTACTACTTCACCGTCTGCCGGAATTTCCACCCCGGCCTCACTTATCATCCACAGTCCGCCAGTCTTTTTAAGACACATTTCATTAACACAAAAATTTTCCACTGCTTTTGGAAACCATTTTCTCTCTTCATTCTTTTTCCACCCCCCATTTTTAATCCACACCACCGTCCCCATCGCCAACACTAAGAAAAAACTTGTCATCAATAACTTGTTTTTTTTCAATTTAATTCCACTCTTCATTTTTCTTCCCTCTTTGCCACCGACTCAGCGCTCCCCCTGCCGCCAAAAGCACTATCGGTGCTACTAAATTAATCACCTTCACCACCGTTTTTGTCCTATCTTCAAGCGGCCTTATTGGTGAACTACTTACCGTTTTACTCCTAATAGCTAACAGACTTTCATCAGCCGATACATAATCAACCAAATTAAGTGCCAATATCATATTATTTTGTGAAATCCCGCCTACAAACTGATCTTTTATAAAATCACTATCAGCCACCAGTGCCAACTTCATCCCCTCCGTATTTACCGCCGCCAGCACTTTCTTTCCTAGATCAGTTCCCGGTGCCTGCCTCAAATTAGCCGTCGGCGACAGATCAGTCAGATCTTTGTCCACTACCGATCTCTCACTACTACTAAACAAGGCCACCGCCTCCCCGCTAAGCTCAATTGCTGCTACCCAAGGCATCATTAATGACTCTATTCCCGAAACCGCCGGAATCTGTCGGTTAACATTCTCCGGCCTCACCACCAGCCAATAAGGATACTGTATCGAAAACACATCATTTTGCGCCCTAAAAGTTGCCACCGTACTACTCTCATCCCATATCAACCCATCTACCATCTTCATCCCTCTGTCTTCAAAAAATGATCCCAAACCGCCTGTCTCCACCTTATCAGCCACCATACTCTGATCTACTGCCACTTTATCCAAAAAAGCCACCAACCCTTTACCGTCACTTACCCACTTTTCCAATCTCTCCATTGCTGCTTCAGTTAACTGACTTCTTCTTCCCACCACCACCAATGCTCCCGCCTCTTCTGGCAATTCTTCCTCCTCGCCTAACTTATTGTCTAATACTTGATAGTCCTGAGCCAAAAACTCCTTAAAATATGTTATTTCACTAGCTCCGGGTTGTAAGCTCTCTTCTGCTATTACCACCGTCTTTACCCCATCACTAGTCAATCTCTTAATTCCAGATATCAAAAAATATTCCAAATTACCCACATCTCCGGCCACCGGCAGCACTACCTCTTTATCTCCATAAACCAAAACCAGACCCAAATAACCATTAGACAATTCGAATTTGTCTGACTTAACTGTTGTAAACTGCAATGGCATAATCCCCAGTCTCTCTGCCTCTGCTCTAACATCATCATCTTTTAAAGGATCAAAATATTTCACCCTCAGTCTACTTTTCTTTATTCTGCCAAATTCTTCTAAAATTGTTTTTAAACTATCAGCCGTTGGTTTGACATTTGCCGGCAAATCATCGCTCATATAAACCTTAATATTAATCACATCATCCAAATCCGAAATAATATCTTTGGTTGCCTTTGACAGAGAATGAATTCGATTTCTTGACAAATCAACCCTAAGAAAGGGATAAAATGACAACAAAACATTTACGAGTATTATTACCGCTATCAAGTTTATTCCGGTCAACCAAGGAATAATTTTTTTCATTTATCCCTCGCTTTTAACGATAAAATTGTCAGCAGACAAAACACTGCCATCCAGGAAACAAAGAAAATCAGATGGTTAATTTCCATTAAACCAGCAGAAAACCTAGCCACTCGGGCCGTCAAACTCACATTAGCCAAAATAGTTTTTAACATTATTGGCAATCTTGACAACACCATTTCCTGCCCTAACAAGTTATTTATAATCAAAAAAACTGTTGTTCCCAAAAAGGCCACCACCGCCTGTCCCGCTAGTGCCGACATCAACAAACCCACCGCCAGATAAGACAATCCCAGCATAATCATCCCCACCAAACCTCCAACCATTGCCCCTACATCCGGTCTCCCCAAAAAAAACATCATTGCCATCGCCGGCATTGACAATCCAATTACGAAAATTAAATACATCCCGCTACCCAAAAATTTTCCCAATACCAATTCCTTTTCCGAGACCGGCAAAGACAACAATATCTCCCAAGTTCCACTCTTCTTCTCATCAGCCAGTAATCCCATCGAAATTGCCGGAATGAATAGAGCGAATAAAAATGCCATTGTTCCCCAAAAAGGCCGTAGATCCGCCTGCCCCAGCAAAAACAAATCAGCGCTAAACAGCCAATTAGTTACCACCAACAACAACCCAGCAAAAATATAGCCCAAGGGGTTATAAAAATAAGATTTCCACTCTTTTTTTGCTAACAGCCAAATTTTTGTCATGATGTTAGTTCAATAAACTTTTTTTCCAAACTCCTAATCTTTTTTGTTTCCTGATCCAGTACAATCCTTCCACAATTGATTATTAACAGCCTCTTACACATATCTCTAGCCTCCGGTAAAATGTGAGTCGATAACAGCACCATCTTTTTCCGAGCCAACCTTTTTATCAATTTTTTAATTTCAATAATTTGTACCGGGTCCAATCCATTAGTAGGTTCATCCAAAATTAATAATTGAGGATCACCCAATAATGCCGCCGCCAAACCCACCCTCTGTTTAAATCCTTTTGACAAAGTCTCAATTTGCTGTCCCAACTCATCTTCCAAGCCACAGGACTGAGCCACCCTTTCTATCTCCATTTTCCACTCATCTTTTTCCAATCCCTTAAGACCGCAAGTCAATTCCAAATACTCTCCCGCCGTCAAACTATAGTACAACGGGTTGCTCTCCGGCAAGTAACCCACCTTTTTCCTATAATCCTCATCCTTAGTATCAATAAGTTTTCTTCCCCAAAAAAGTTTGCCTCCGTTTGCTTGATAAAAACCAACAATAATCCTCATCAAAGTCGTCTTTCCGGCTCCATTGGGACCCAAAAGGCCGATAACTCCATTTTTATCCATCTCAAAACTAACCCCAAAAAGTACCTCGGTCTCTCCAAACCTTTTACTAATCCGTGAAACTTTAAACATTATTTATTTTTCTTTACCTTTTTAACATCAAATCTAAGTACCTTTTTTAATACCACAAACACTACCAATGCCACAATCATAAAATCTAGCAGACTTGATACTAATCTACCCAAACCAAATTCTACCCCAGCCACCTTCCATACCCAATTTCTCCACGAACCACCTGGAGTAACTGCCCCTACCAACGGCATAATCAAATTATCAGCAATTGAACTAACTAGCTCTTTGGCCGCCTGTCCCACCACCACCGCCACCGCCAACTGAATCACATTATATTTAGTCAAAAACTCCATAAACTCATCTTTATTTTTTTTCACTCCTCTCAAAACCATTTTCTTTTCTTTTTCCATAACAGCCCTAATATATCACGTTTCCACCACCCTTTCCTGCCAATGTTTATCAACCTTGACCATCAAATCCACATAAACTTTTTTCCCCGACATCAATTCCAACTCTTTTCTAGCCATTGTCCCAATTTGTTTTATCTTACACCCCCCTCTACCAATTATCATTTTCTTATACCTCCCATCAGTGGTTAAAATTGAGGCTTCCACCACCATTAATCCTTTCTTTTCTTTCACTTTTTCTATTTCCACCATCACCGAATACGGCACCTCCTGTCTTAGACACAAATAGGCTTTCTCTCTTATCAATTCTGCCAAATACTCTTTCGAGCTCATTGTTATTACCGGACCTTTAACTGACTCCATTATCTCTATCTCTTCTAACAGCTGTTTATCTGTCTTTACCGGTAACAGTTCAAAAATAATATTTACCAAACCCTTAACATGTTTTGCCTTCAAAGCGCTTATTGAAATTGTCCTGTCAAACTCTTCCTCCATCCACTTATAGTCCGCCAAATGATCCTTACTACCCTTCGCCTTATCAATCTTGTTATAAACCAGCACCTTGGGCACCTTTATCTTTCTTGCCAACCCCACCACCTTATTCTCCTCCTCAGTCATCTCCCTTGATATGTCTACCATTACTACTAGAACATCGGCTTTACCCACTTCTTTTGGCGCCTCTGTATTGACTCTTTTACCCAAAAGATCATCAATTTTTGCCATTATTCCCGGAGTATCAGAAAAAATTATCTTCCCTTTTTCTCCTCTATACAGTACCCTCTGATTCTTTCTAGTTGTTTGCGGTAGGGGAGAGGTAATCGCCACCTTTTGATTCATAATAGCATTAAGCATTGTTGATTTTCCCGTATTAGGTCGACCCAAAAGCACCACTTTTCCGTATTTTTTCTTAATTTTTTCTTCCATCTGCTTATTTTACCCTAAATAGCTCTTTGACACCTAGCAGAATGGATGATAG
>SDBU01000372.1_pt1 | contig 63705 bp, 64 predicted proteins | sample 2277071 | NCBI WGS metagenome assembly SDBU01 (sample SAMN10397929, study PRJNA504765) | marine sediment metagenome | isolation source: marine sediment core GS08_GC12, 126 cmbsf | place: Arctic Ocean: Gakkel Ridge, Loki's castle | collected 2008 | reverse complement strand
TGGAATCCCGTCTTTATGGGATGACATCCTGATGCTCGCAGTGTCAGGATGTCGCTTCACTCCATCCTGACACAACATATTCGGCTAAAATATTCAAGCATGCCGGTGATGATTCTTGCGGTATGCGCCCCTTATATCGTATCTTAGGCCGCATGAACCCGGAAAACCCTCATTTCAAAAGAAACTTCACATTCGGGGTTTTAAACGGCACCTTTTTCATGGCCGCCCTGGCCTTCATGGCCGGTTCGACCGTCCTGCCGCTTTTTATCTCCAAACTGACCGATTCGCGGGTAATGATAGGCTTATTCTCTCATATCGAGTGGTTCGGATGGCTATTCCCGCAACTATTTGTGGCGGTGTTTTTGGCTCATAAAAAGAAGGTCTTATTTTTCTATAACGGTCTTTCCGCTATCAGGCTGTTTTTATTCGGTTTGTCCATCGCGTCCATTTTCGCGTTTAGGGATAATTACGCCCTTATCCTGATCACGTTCGGTATTACTTTCACCATTTTCTCTCTTTCTTCCGGGATGGCCGGGGTGGCGTTTACCGAAATTGTCGGAAAAACTATCCCCCTCAATAAAAGAGGCAGTTTTTTTGGCTTTAGGATGTTCTCCGGAGGGTTGCTGGCCGCTCTGGGTGGGCTGGTGATTAAAAAAATTATAAACGACTACCCGTTTCCCTACGATTTCGGCTACGTATGCGGCATCGCCTGGGTCTTGATGTTTATAGGACTTGTTTTTTTTGCTCTGACGCGAGAACCCGAGGCCGGACAGGGCCTTGAGAAAGCCGCGCCCGCCTCCCAGCTTAAAAAAGCCCTGAAGATATTCTCGAACGATAGCAATTTCAGGAAACTGGTCTTCTCCCGCGCATGGGTGAATACAGCGCTAATGGCAATACCGTTCTACGTGATATTCGCAATGGATAAACTCAACGCTCCCGAGTGGATGGCCGGGATTTACCTCACCGCCCAGATGTTCGGATACCTGGCCTCGAATCTCCTCTGGGGATGGCTTTCCAATCATGTTTCCAACAAGATGGTCATTGTGCTTGCGGGAGCCTGCCGAGTGATTCCCCCCATCGCGGCGTTCGGCTGTTGTTTTGTCAGTATCGATCCTTATATCTTCGCCATGATTTTCTTTTTTATCGGCATGGCCGAAGCGGGAGTGGATATGGGGTATATGACTTACCTGCTCGAGATCTTGCCGGAGAAAGGACGGATATTATCTATCGGGCTTATGCATACGCTCATAGCCCCGACCATATTTTTCTCCGGTTTGGGCGGCTGGTTGAGCGAAATACTCTCGCTGAAATGGCTGTTCGCGGTGGTCTTTATAACGACTATGATATCGATGGTAATCTCGACGAGGTTGAAAGAACCCCGGCTTAAATCTTCCTGACGAAAATTTCCGACGCTATAGATTCGTCGATAGCTATCTCCGTGGAACCGAGCCTGAGCAGATACGACGGTTTCTTCTGATGGAGAACAAATTTCCCACCGGGTATCACGCCGAGATTCACAAGCCTGCTCAGCCTTTGATGATGCGGCGTGGTTATAAATACGATTTTCCCATCGCTTCCCACCGGCAGTTCTTTTAACGACACCACTATGGGGGTCAGCTCGCGTCTCGCCGATTTACAGCAATGCCCCGGAGGTATTCTCTTCCCATGGGGGCAGGTCGGGGGATGTCCCAGAATAGTGCAAACCGATTCGGTTACCGCGGGGTCGAGCACATGCTCGAACGAACAACTCGTGGAATTCAAGGCCGGGCCTTTTAGCTCCAGGATCTCGGAAAAGAGCCGCTCGGCCAATCGATGCCTTCTCACCAAAAGTTCGGAATATTTTATTCCTGACGATGTCAGGTTCAGAGATTTATTATCAATCGTCAATAATCCCCGCCGTACAAGGGATTTCAGTTCTTCGTCGGTAGGAGGCGCTAACAGGTTTAATTCGGAGATGCTGACAGGAAGTCTCTCGTCCTCCATCGCCTTGTACATAACCTCCATGAACTCGTGAATATGATGTTCACTATGATCTTCCAATCCTCTTCTTCCCTTTCTTAAAAATCCCCGCAAAAAAATCGATCACCGATGACGACGCTATCCATCCATACTGGCAATTGGGGCAGCATATCTTATCGCAATTCGAGTTTAACGGACACGCCGCGCAAGTATTTGTTCCGCTTCCTTCGAAATTATAGCCGCAGAGAGGACACGTTACCACCAAACCCCCACTTTCCTTAAAATGAGGTTCAATATCCCCCCGACAGCGATCGCGAAGGGGATTATAAGCGCTATCATGGTGAAAGCCTCTTTAAATCCGCGTTCCTTGATTATAATAAAGAAATTGGCGATACAGGGCACGAATAAAGTGATGGTGGTCATGGAGACGATAGCCCCGATCTCGTCCAATAGTCCTTTATCGAAAAGAATCTTAAATCCGGCCGCCCCGTAATCTCGCCGTAAAAAGCCAAGTATGAAGGCATTCGATGCTTTGTCCGGAAGGCCGAGAATACCGGTGACAATCGGCGAAAATAGCTGTTGAATCATCACAAGCAGGTTTACTTTGTCGAGAACGAAAAGAATCAGCGTGCCGAGCACAAATAACGGAACCGCCTCCCTGAGATACCATTCGAGCCTCATTAGCGTTTTCACTACAACGTTTTTCAATTTAGGCAGCCTCAGGGGAGGAATCTCCAGGATGAAATCCGACGATCTGCCGGGGATAACTTTCGATGATAAATAACCCACAAAGAACAGGACGAATATAACGACCGATAACCAGATTATTACAGCCCAGATGGATATAGATCCTAAGATTCCCAGGGTAACCCCCAGTTGAGCCGAGCAGGGTACAGCCAGCGCGAGGAGGAATGTAACTATGATTTTTTCTTTTTTCGTATTCAGAATACGCGTCGTCAAAACAGCCATGGTATCGCACCCGAGACCGAGAACCATGGGCAGAACAGCCCTGCCGTTTAAGCCTATCTTTTTGAAAATCCTGTCCACCATAAACGCTAACCTGGGAAGATACCCGGAATCCTCGAGCGTCCCGAAAACGAGAAAAAACGTGGTTACTATTGGTAAAATCAACGCGAAAGCGTAAGTTATGGCCATGGTAATAATCCCGTATTCCCCTACAAAAAGATCGCGGATAAATATCGATGGGATTCTGTCGAAAACCGCCGCGAAAAACGGGTTTATGATTTTCCCGAATAAATTCACCTCTATCAATCCCACAAGGGTCTGAGCCCCGAAAACACCCACAAAATAATAGACCCCCAGCAGAATCAGGAGCAATGTCGGGATACCGTATACCGGATGATGAGAGAATTCCCCGACTAATCTTAAAAACTTCCGCCCCGTGGATCGCTTTACCTTAACATGGGTATCGACAATTTCACGAACGTAATCATTTCTTAGCTTTACTATGTAAAATCCTAAAGGCTCGGCCACCCTGGAGGAAATGGAAGCCTTGATCCGTTCTATTTTCTCGGATTGTTCCGAGGATATGATCCGGCTTATATCCTTCGGTAATCCGTTATCGCCGGTAAGATGGCTTATCGAAATTCCTCGAGAAAACGGCAGATCGTTTCCAATCGTTTTCTGAATTCCGGAAATCGATTCCTCCAAAGTATCGCCGAATTCTATCCTCAATGTCGGAACCGCCGCCCGTGGAATCGCTTTTTTCAGCTCTTCCACTCCCCGACGCTGAATCGCCACCGTGGGGATAACCGGGATACCCAGAGTTTTCGAAAGCCCGCTATAATCTATTTTATGACCTGAACTGATAGCCTCGTCGCTCATGTTCAAAGCCAGAACTACACGCCGGCCGTACTCGGCCAACTGGGAAAGCAGGACAAGACCCCTCTGAATATTGCGGGAATCAACTACACAAATCACCGGAGATTCGGGATATTTTAGTATAAGATCCCTTGTTAGCATCTCATCCTCGGATACCGGGCTCAACGAATCGGCGCCGGGAGAATCGAATACCTGCCTTTTTACTCCATCGGTTTTAATCCATCCGCTGGCGAAATCGACTGTGGTGCCGGGATAATTGGACACCTCGACATATCGCCCCGATAAGGCGCCAAATAACGCCGACTTGCCGACGTTGGGATTGCCGATAAGTAAAACCGGAGATTCGTTTTTTATTTCTACAGCCTGTTCGCGCAAAATCGCCTTCCCCGCTGCCCTTCCGCTGAAATGATATTGACAATCATTGTCATATCATTCGGAAAAAAAGTTACCCGCACTTTTTGCAGAGCCCGTAAACCTCGAACCGATGTCCTTCCGGTTTGAAACCATATTTTAAGGCTGTCTGTTTTATAGATCTTTGAAAAGTATCGGTCGTAAATTCCTCGGTCTTGCCGCATTTAGTGCAGACCAGATGCCCGTGCTGGCTCTTATCGAATCCCCTCTCGAAACGGGCGCGGCCGTCGCCGAAATTGACTTCTCTGGCTACTCCACATTCCGTAAAAAGCCTTAAAGTCCTATAAACCGTAGAGAAACCGATGCGTGGGGTTTTCTTGCGAATTACATCGTGTAGCTCATCGGCGGATATATGTTTTGAGGATGCCAGAAAGGAATCCAGAATAAAATTACGCTGGGTTGTTTGTTTCAATCCTTTCCGCTTTAAGTAAGCGGTCAGTATTTCGCGCTCTTTTTTCACCTTTTCTTTTCCTCAAGCCAGTTTCTTTATCGGCAACTGATTCTGAAACTCAAAATCAAAGGTAATAGTGCCGCGCATTATTGTCAATATATTTTTTGTGTATTTTTTCACAAACATCGAATTATCTTTACCGGCGGGAGTCCTGGTCATAGATGGTTAGTCTAATGTTCTGTAATTAGGCGCTTCTTTGGTGATTTTTATATCGTGAGGATGGCTTTCCCGAAGACCCGCCCCCGTAATGCGAACGAATCTGGCTTTTTTCTTGAATTCGGCGATATCCTTGCAGCCGGTGATACCCATTCCCGCTCTTAGTCCCCCTGTCAATTGGAATATCGATTCGGCCACGGGCCCTTTGTACGGCACCCGCCCGACAATCCCCTCGGGGACCATTTTATCGGCTTGTCCCTCCTGGAAATATCTATCGGCGCTTCCTTTTCGCATGGATTCAAGAGAGCCCATGCCTCTGTAAACCTTATAGGATCGACCCTCGAAAAGGATGGTCTCGCCGGGAGATTCGTCGGTGCCGGCCAAGAGCGATCCGATCATAACCGAATCGGACCCGGCGGCGATAGCTTTGGCTACATCTCCGGAATATTTCACACCACCGTCGGCAATAATCGGAATATCTTTGTCGAGGCAAGCTCGTAAGGCCTCTGTTATCGCGCTGATTTGAGGCATGCCCGCGCCTGTCACCACCCTGGTCGTGCAAATAGACCCCGGGCCTATCCCCACCTTAACAGCATCCACACCCGCGGAAATCAGGTCTGAAGCGCCCTCATAAGTGGCTATATTACCGCCTATCAGGTCCGTTTTCGAAAACCGTTCTTTAAGCTTTTCCACCGCTTTTAAAACACCCTCGGAATGCCCATGCGACGAATCTACCGCCAGAACATCGACACCGGCCGAAACCAGGGCCGACGCCCTATCGATCAGATCCGCTCCGGCGCCAACCGCGGCCCCGACCCGCAGCCTTCCTCTATCATCTTTACAAGCTTGCGGATATTGAATCCCCTTCATGATATCCTTAACGGTGATCATTCCTTTGAGCCTTTTATCGGAATCCACTATCAGAAGTTTTTCGATTCTGTGCCTGTGTAAAAGCTCCTTAGCCTGCTCGAGTCCGGTTCCCTCGGGTACGGTAATGAGGTTATCCCTGGTCATAAGATCGCTTATGGGAACCGACGGATCCCTGTGAAAACGAAGATCCCGGTTAGTGAGGATCCCCACAAGTTTCCCGTTTTCGGTTATGGGAATCCCGGAAATCTTGAATTTCTTCATGGTCTCCCAAGCCGTGCCGATCGAATCGTTCGGGGCGAGCGTTATGGGATCGACAATCATCCCCGATTCCGAACGCTTGACCTTATCCACTTCCAGGGTTTGCTCTTCGATACTCAGATTCTTATGGACAATACCTATCCCTCCCTGACGAGCGATGGCTATAGCCATGGCCGCCTCGGTGACAGTATCCATGGCCGCCGAGATCAGGGGTATGTTAAGGAATATGTTCCGGGTAAGCCGGGTTCGGACATCGACATCTCTCGGTACCACCGTTGATTTCGATGGCACCAGAAGAACATCGTCGAATGTTAACGCCAGATTGATATTATCCATTTTCAATGGTATAATCCTCTATCTATCCCTTGCTTTCGTCCGTCCAGATAACGATTCTGCCGCAACTCTCACAGGCGAAAATTCTATCGCCTCTTCTTATATCCTGAATTCTCTGTGGGGGAATCTGCTTGAAACATCCACCGCATGACTTTTTGCGGACAGGCACGACAACGAGACCGCCCTTGCCTTTTCTTACCCGTTCGTAAATTCCGATAATCTGGCGGTTTATATCTTTGGCGATATTCTTGCGCCCTTCCATCTTCTCGTCGATCTTTGCCTGAAGATTGGTTTCCTGCGCCCTTAACGTGGCTAATTGATCGGCGTTATTCTCTTTGGATTCTTTTAAACTATCATTCAACTCAGTCAATTTTTCGTTATGCTCGTCGATCTGCGACATGAGAGTAAGGACCCTCTCCTCTTTATCCGCGATCTCCCGTTTTTTATTATCGATCTCGCCTATGAGAGCGTCATATTCTTTATTCGTTTTAATAACTTTCATCTGGCCCTGGTATTTTTCAAGCTCCTGCTTATTTGTCTCGATCTCCAGTTCAAGCGATTTTTGCTCGAGTTCGGACTCCTTCGATACCGTAATACTTTCCTCAATAGAATTCTCGAGATCAGATATTTCCTGTTCAAGATTATGAATCATTTCCGGTAAATAAATTCTGGATCTCTCGAGCTCCCCGAGATGATCGTCAATTTCCTGAAGACTCAACAGCAAAGATAGATCTTTTTCCAATTTACCCTCCCGCTATATAATAAAAAAATGCGCCGGTCTACGGCGCACGTTCATTCTCTTGTCGTTGTCAAAGATGTTGCCGGCTGCCGTGGGCAGCCATCGGGACTCAATCAGATTTGTTCCCTCCCAACAGTTTTTCACACAGAACGTAATCATATTTTCAAATGGTGGGCAATACTGGACTCGAACCAGCGACCTTTCGGATGTGAACCGAACGCTCTAACCAACTGAGCTAATCGCCCTCGGCTACGGATCTTTACTGGGCCCACCAGGACTCGAACCTGGGACCCACTGATTATGAGTCAGTTGCTCTAACCAGCTGAGCTATGGGCCCAACCGTCTTAGCATATCAAAATAATGACCGTTGATTTGTATGTCAAGCTTTTTTAACCGCTTTTATTGTCATTACCGGATTCTTTTTCCGGGACTGATATAAATCTGATAACTCGATATCGTCGGAGAAAAGCCCGAAATTAATTCTGAAGGGATATGAGCTTTCTTTTCAAAAGGGTCCGACCCCTTGAGAGGCGCGACCGCACCGTACCCATAGGACATCCCAGCCTGGAGGATATATCCTGGTACGGCAATCCCCTTAGATCGGAGAGAATGACCATAACTCGATAATCCGAGGGCAGGGAGTTTATCGCTTTTTTCACATAATCCGAGACATAATAATCAAGAAGCTTCTCGTCATCCACATCATGCATATCGTAAGATTTATCCCCGACGACCTGCTCGCTGGAACAGATATCGTGATTCAACTCCTGATGGACCGGCAGTTTCTTACGCTTATGATAATGATTAATATAGGTATTGGTCATAATCCTGATAAGCCAGGCAAGGCAATTTGTCCCGCGCCTGAACAGGTCGAAATTATTATAGGCTCGAAGATACGTTTCCTGAACCAGATCCTCGGAGAAAACGGGATCCCGGGTCAAGCCTCGGGCTAATCCGGCAATATACTCGATATGAATAACCGCCAGAGTCTCAAACTCAGTCTTCAGCCTGTCTTTGGAAAATCGCACCATGGCACACAACCTCTGTTCAATGCTGTTGTCAATCCCTCGGCAAAATCAGGCCCCGATTTCACCGTTCGGGACGCCGTGAATCCTTTTCCCCCGGTTCTCTCCGGTATTTTTCTGGAGCCGCACGAAACATGCGGCTCCAGCCCAAAGTAACTGAGGAGAGAGAAGCGAACTACATACTTTACAATGGCAATATATATGCCAAACAGTAATAATTTTAACTCGTTGCCTTTAAGGAGGTTAAGGAGGCCAACAAAATTGCGATTTGCGTATAAATGTAGATAATGTCATCAATACTACCTTATTGCAGTATCTCTTTGGAATAAATGAAGTTATAAATGACAAAAATGTGGATTATTACAACATGTGGTTGTTTTTATAACGATTTAATAACTATCATCGTCAAATCATCGATCTCTCTACCGTCAGATCGGAAATTATTAGTCTTTTCGACAATAAAATCGATGATTTCTCTGGCCGTAAGATGGCATGATTCATTTAAACCGGTTAATAGTCTTTCCACGTCGAATTCATTCCCCTTTTTATCTATAATCTCGGTCACTCCATCGGTATAAAATAATAGAATATCGCCCGATTTCATAGATAAGGGACGCTCCTCGTAATGGGAATCGGGGATCACCCCCAAGGCCACTCCCCCCTCTTTGAGATACTCGATCTGCCCGTCGGATCTTCTCAAGACAGGCGGATTATGTCCGGCGTTGGAGAAAGTAAATATTCCGTTTTTGGAATCGAGAACGCCATAGACGGCCGTAACAAACCTATCAGGCTCGATCGATTCATAGAGCAGGTTATTGACTTTGAAGAGTATGGTCCTTATGGCGAAATTGTTCCTAATCTCCGCTTTGAGGCTGGCTCTGAACGCGGCCATGATCAAAGAAGCGGGAATGCCCTTGCCCGAAACATCGCCGATAGCTATTCCGTATTGGTTTTCGACAATCGGGATAAAGTCATAATAATCTCCTCCCACCGCCGCTGACGGTATATTGATTCCGGCAATATCGACACCGTCGATAACCGGGTCTTTCGCCGGCAGAAACGTCATTTGAATTCTTCTGGCGATCGATAATTCATGTTCGATTTTTCTCGAAGCGATTCTCTCCTGGTGAAGTCTCGCTCTTTCAATCGACACCGCGGCCAGGCTGGCAAAACCGTTCGTTAATTCAAGATGATGTTTATTATAAGCGTGGGGATTATCGCTTTCCACGTTGAATACGCCGATCAATGAGCCGTCAACCTTCATCGGAACCGCCATCTCCGATCTGGTTTGCTGTCTTAAAGGGATATAATCGGTATTTTCCGAAACATCAGAGACAATAATAGCATTGCCGGTTTCGGCGACTCTTCCACATATCCCCTGGCCGATCTTTAAATGAAGTTTCTCTTTTTCGCTTTCGGATATCCCCCTGCTGGAAATTTGAGAAATCGAACGGTTTTTGGGGTCGACTAAGTATATGATTCCGATCTCATATTCGACGACCCGTTTTAAATTATCGAGTATTTTATCGAGAAGTTCATCGAGTTCCAGCGATCCGGATAAGGCTATGCCGGCGTCGTTTAATGATTTTGTCTCCTCCAACGCTCTAACCGCCTCCTCGAGTATCCAGGCGTTGCGCAAGGTAAGGGCGATTCTCTCGGCGACAATCCGCAGAAGATCGAGATCGCGGTCGTCAAAACCGGAATTGGTTTTATCGTTGATCGTCTGGACGATTCCCAGAAACTCCCCGCCGGCGTATAACGGCGCGCTTAAAATATCGCGCGGAACTATTCCCAGTTGCTTTTCGATTAAAAGGGCATATTCACCGCCAGGATCTATTCCCTTTACGCCAACAGGCTCCTTGCTTCGGGAGTCCCACCCCACTACGCTTTGCCCGTCTTTCAATGTGGATATCCGAACCTCTTCCGATACGCCTTCCGCGGCGGCATAGAACTTCAGGGAGAAATCATGCATATCCACCAGTACCAGGCAGGCGGCGGCGCCTGAAAACCTCTGAATCATTATCCCCAGGGCGTTTTTTATGACCGTTTTGAGTTCCAGATCGGAATTTAGGAGCCGGAACGACTCCACGAGGATTATTTCGCGTTCCGTAAACTCGTTAAATCCCTTTTTCATCCGATTCATTCTCCGTCAGGTCCGCTATCAAACTTTAAATTCCCGGGAAAATCGTTCTTAACGCGGAGCGCCGAATATAAATACTATTTGAAGAGATGTCAATAAGATCCCGTGATTAAGCGGGTCATCGCTGAAAAAGGGTCATCTTTACTTTGTCTTCCCAATTGTAATCTTTAACCTCGCTTTTCATGGACGAGTGAACCAGGTCGTGAGCGCCCGTTCCCTCGAAATCGACAAAGATGAAATATACTCCCCCTTCTACCCCGTGGTACCACCATCTTTGCCAACTTCTCTCCTCGAACGATGACTGATTGCGTTCGATTTCCGACGGTTCCCCGTAGAGGATATAAATCCTTCCCATATCGTTTTGCCAGCCTCGAATAAATCCCTGGTATTGCCCGAAATGTTCGTCGGAGTATTTGATGCGCCTGTAATGTTCTAATTTATACTCGTTTTCAGGCGTGCTCGGATCGGGATCCCGGGTTTGCCAGAATCCGCGTTGGAAATTCTGTTTCCCTTCGAGATTCATCGAATCGAAAAGTTTGAGTTCCTGCGACGTGGCGATAAAGTTTATATCCTCCCTGAACCTCGCCGCGTTGTCCTCGTTCTCTATCTTGTTGGCCTGGGGAAACTCGCTAAGTATAGCCTGCAGCATCTCCTGTCTGAGCCGCTCCCTGGAGGCCACCACCGCGAACCTTTTTTCCCGCGAAACCGAACTACCGCTATCTTTTAGAGTAAGGCGTACGGTGTAAAAGTTTCGGGGCAAAGTCGCGATGGAGAAACCTGTTATTATTACAGCCGAGGCGCCCGGCTTATTGTAATATGCCGGAGGGATAGACTTAATCGTTTTTCCGTCCATATCGAGAATCTCGATATTAATCTCGTACAGGCTGTCCGCGACGGAAGATGTATCCAGATTATAAGCCTCGGCGTAAAGATAAACCGCCTGCTTATCCTGAGAAAACTGACCCGACGGGTTAGGTAGAACCCTGTAACCGGATTTTACGAATTTGCCGACCGAATCCGGCGATATCTCATAAGCCAGCTGGAGAGACGACATGTTCAGAGTTTTGCTTTCGAACCTGGGAACTTCCATATCGAAGGAATAAGAGCCTTTTTTATTTCCGCAGGCCGCTTCCAGTTTGATAACATAACGCCCCGGCGAAAATACCTCGGTCACCCGGTCGGCGATAAGATAATCGCTGTCCTCCAGTACCGACAAATTCTCTATTCTGCTTCCGGCTTTCCATGATGCCGAATCCATAACATGCCCCGTGGAATCTATGAGCCATATGGAAAAGTCAATAATGGCCAGATACCCGCTGGTATCAGGCTCAAACCGAAGTTGCCCGCGGGAAATGTTATAATATATCTCCACAAACGATCTGCTTGAATCACCATCGATCGCGAATACGGAGTAATCCGCCTTCAACAGGAGATTCTCACTCGATGAATTACCCGCGCAAACGACAGATGAATATATCAGGATCATCAAGGGAGCAAGCCGCAACGGTATTAAGAATCTCACCTGTTACCTCGCGCGGCTGATATCGCCGTCGTAGGGGTACTGCAACTCGTAATCGCCGTAACCGTTGAAATCCACAAACACAAATCTTCTTTTCTGCTCATAGAAAAACCATATCTGGTACGGTTTGGAGTTGACATCGAATGGGTGCCTCTCTATCTCATCGGGCGAACCATACGTAATATAGACCATGCCCATATCTGTCTTCCAGCCGTCGCGGCCGAAATGTCCGAAATTCAAATCGGAATATCGCACCCGCATATAATATTCTTCCCGGAGTTCGTTTTCCGGCGTTCCCGGCGACGGGTCGAGGGATTCCCAGAACGAATTCCACAACTTTACGCGCTCATCTTCCGAGGCCTTTTTCAGAGCTTTCACTTCCTCTCCCGAGGCGATATATCTCAATTGCTCCACAGCTGTTTTAAAATCGTTCTTTACGATCCCCATGATCGACCACACTATAATGAATCTCGATTCGGTTTTCAAATCGAGTTTGCCGCCCGGCGATCGCGCGTTAACCGAAAGCTTGTAAATTCCCGGCAATAAAGATTCGACATCGAAGCTTTCAAGCCTTCCGGTAACCGCTCCTTTCGACAGAACCAGGGTCGTATCAGAATAGTAAGTTTTCCTATCGTTAAATATGTCGTAATAAACCAGATAATCCTTTTTGAAATCGGGGTCGTTATAAATCTCGTAGTAAATTTTCATTTCCGGTTCGCTATAACCGAAAGTTTTCGAGACTGACGGAATCATATCCATTCCGTCGCGGGCGAACGGTGATTTTTCCGCGGAATTTTTCGATTCGCGCACAAACTGGATACCCGACATAAACGGGGTTTTCTTGCCAAAATCCTTGAGTTTCATATCCGCTTTGGCGACAAGTACGTCTCCGGAATGAGTATCCACAAGTCTGCCCACGAGTTTATAATTATCGGGGAGAAGCTTGAAGACGAATTTATTAATAATGAAATCTTTCCTGGAACGGGTCATCTCGTAATTATCGGCAAACAGGTCTCCATCCCGTGTGATCCCGGTTACCTGCTTTTTCTTTTTATTAATCACGATATTAATCTCATACGATGCCTTGAATTTTCCTCCCCATTTCTGATAGGAAAGAGCGGAGGAAAAGGCCTTATAGTAAACTTCCACTACGATGCTATCGGATAATTCGTCCTTAAATGGGACGAAATCGACATAAAAGCCGCGAGGAGCGAGGTTATCATAGAAACCCGGTTGATTCTGAGCGACGGCGGAAGCGGCAATAATCGTTATTAAAAACGTTAAGATCGCTATTTTAGACATACTCTCCACCTTCGCAATTTACAATACGCCTGACCCGCGGCGCAAGCCATTTCACGTATCTCTATTTGCATTAACGGATTTAACGGCTGAAATGTTTCGCTCTATTCGTATCTGAGGCACTCGATGGGATCCAAACCCGCGGCCCGCACCGCTGGGTAAATACCGAATACCAAGGCGACTCCGACAGAAAAGAAAAACGCGGTAAATATCCAGGGGATCGATACCGCCGCCGGCAACGGGGTCAGCGCGGCGATCAATTGGCCCGTTCCAATGCCGACAATAATACCCAATATCCCCCCCAAACCGGAAAGGGTCATAGCCTCGATTAAAAACTGCCAGAGAATATTCCGTCTTTTAGCCCCAACCGCTTTACGGATTCCGATCTCGCGGGTTCGCTCGGTAACCGAAACCAGCATAATATTCATTACCCCGACACCGCCGACAAGCAAGCCGATTGACGAAATTACGATCATCACCAGCCAGATCGCCTGTGTTACCTGCGTGTACATTTCCTGCAAATTTTCCTGCGTAAATACGGCGAAATCATTAGGTTCATCATACCGGAGGCCGCGCTGCCTGCGCATTACCTCCTCGACCTGCCCGATAGCTACATCCATCAACTCGGGCGAAACCGCCTTCATTGATAACCCCAATTCCTTCTCCTCTGGATGGAGTTTATGAAATGTGCCGTACGGTATAGGAAGAATCCGGTTCTCCCCGCTGCCCATAATCGTATTCCGCTCCTCCATTACCCCGATAACCACAAATTTATCGTCGTTTATGAGAATACTTTTCCCTATCGGATCGACATCGGGGAATAGCGTTTCGGCAACCTCCGAGCCGATAACGACAACCATGGTTCGGAATTTAACGTCGGAATCGTCGAAGAATCGCCCTTGAGAAGCGAAAGTATTGTTGACCAACTGGTAATCGGGTAATGTTCCGAAAAACATCGGATTGCGAACCTCGCGGTCTTTGTATTTCGCTATATTGCCGCCGGGATGGAAATAATAATTCTGGGGGGAAACCGCCTCGATAGCGGGGCATGCCTCTTGAATAGCCTTCGCGTCTTCGAAAGTAAGCCCCTTACGATTCCTTTCAGAGGAACTTCTCATCCCGATCTGGATTCCCGGTTTGTATTTCGAGACATAGATTACGTTTGATCCCAGCGATTCGATCTGCTCGGCCATGGAATTATCGAGGCCGGTGATTATCGATACGACGGCTATAATGGTAAAAACACCTACCGTGACTCCGAGAATGGTAAGAAGGGAACGCAGTTTATGCGCTCTTATCGTAGCCATTGCCAAACGGAAACTTTCTATCATCTCATAAAGAGTCATCGTTTATCCGGCGCCTTTCAATAAGGATCATTCGTATCTTAAAGCCTCTATGGGATCGAGCCGAGCCGCTTTCACCGCCGGAAATATCCCGAATATCAGTCCCACGCTCGATGAAACGCCCAATCCCAACATCACCGCCCATAGCTCGATCTGCGCGGGCAAAGGAGATACCTGATTTATAAACATGGCAAAGGCTATTCCCAGGAGAATTCCCATAGCCCCGCCTATGATCGACAACGTCACCGCCTCGACCAGGAATTGCCATAGAATATCGCGGCGGCGCGCCCCGATAGCTTTTCTTATCCCTATCTCACGCGTTCGTTCGGTCACGGATACAAGCATAATATTCATGATGACAATTCCGCCGACGATAAGCGATATCGACGATATCAGCACAAGAACAAACCAGGCCGCCCTGGTGAAATTATTGAATAGCTCCATAAACGTCGCGGAGGTCATTATACCGAAATCATCTTTTTGATCGTAAGATAGTTTCCTTCGCGCCCGCAGGATCATCCGGGCCTCGTCCTGGGCCTCCTCCATAACCGCCATATCGATCGCCTTGGCGTAAATCGCTATAGAGCTTCGACGGCTGAAATATTTCTCGAAAGTTGTCAAGGGCAGGATTACCCAGTTGTCCTGATTAATGGTCATAAACGAGCCGCGGGATTTGGCCACACCGATAATCCTGAAATAATACTTTCCGACCTTTATATCCTTGCCGATCGGATTGCCGAATTTAATAAGCTCACTGGCTAAATCGGGACCAACCAGGCAAACCGAGGCGCGATGAACCTCGTCGGCTTCGATTAAAGCCCGTCCGTAATCGACCTCGACGTCGGAAACCTCCAGAAAATTATATGTAACACCCTGAAGGATGACATCCTCGAGATAGTTCGCGCCGTGCTTGACTTTTACCAAACGATGTCCGCTCGACCCGCCCACGTTCTCGCAAAGACTGCAATGTTTCTTCACAGCCTTCAAATCTTCAAATGTAATTCTCTTGCGTTTTCGAGCCTCGAACCATTCGTCCTCGGAGGTTATCAAACCCTCTCTATCTATAATAAACGTATTAGAACCCATCGAATTAATTTTGGTGGCGACATAACTGTTCATGCCGTTGATAACCGAGACAACCGTAATTACAGTGGTTACGCCGATTATCATGCCTATAAGGGTCAGAATCGATCTGAGTTTATTGGCCCAGATAGATTGCAGCGCGATTGCGACACCCTCGATAAACCACATGAATGACCTTCCTAATGAGTTCTTTCGTCCTTCTCGATCATACCGTCGCGGATGAATACAATCCTGTCGGCGTACGACGCGATATCACGTTCGTGGGTGACAATTATTACGGTATTGCCTTCCTTGTGAAGCCTCGACAACAGCTCCATAATCTCAACGCCCGTCGCCGTATCGAGATTCCCGGTAGGCTCGTCGGCCAAGATCAACGACGGATTATTCACCAGGGCGCGGGCTATCGCCACCCTCTGCCTCTGACCGCCCGAAAGTTGATTCGGTTTATGGGTTATCCTGTCGCCCAGGTCAACCAAATCAAGAGCCTCCTTCGCCTTTTTTATCCGGCTCTCCGACCGGGTGCCGTTATAAATCAACGGCAATTCGACATTATGAAGCGCCGTGGCTCTTGGCAATAGATTGAATGTCTGGAAAACGAATCCAATCTCCTTATTTCGGATATGGGCAAGCTCATCGTCGTTCATCAAAGATACCTCGCGGCCGTTAAGAAGGTATCGTCCCCTCGACGGCGTATCGAGACAGCCGATCAGGTTCATCAAAGTCGATTTGCCGGAACCCGACGGGCCCATAATAGCGAGATACTCCCCTTTGGCGATATTCGTTGTAATGCCGCGAAGAGCGTTTACGTTCTCGGAACCGACCTCATATATTTTCCAAAGATCCTCGGTTTGAATTAGCATTAAAAACTTCCTTTGAACTGTTCAGTTATCTTGCGGCATCAGCCGCTTTAGTCGTTTTCTTTCTTAGCGCCCGGTCCGAATTTAGGCGGTTCAGGATCGATCAGTTCATCATGTTTCAACGTTCGCAAGAGCCTGAAGGGTCCGCTTATGACACTATCTTTCTCGGATAAGCCTTCAGTAATCTCAACATACTGCTGATCTCGGATTCCCGTTCTCACGGGAATAAAATTAGCTTTGCCCTCGGTCACGAGGAAAACGCCGTCGATATCTTTTTTCTCCGCTTCCTCTTCGTCGAAAGCGTCCTCTTCTGTCGAATCGTTTTCCTCTGAGTTTTCTTTTTCCTGGCCGGTACCCTCGGGCCTCATAACCACCGCGCCCGCGGGAATCTTTATTATATCAGTTTTTTTGTTGGTAGTGATATCAACGGAAGCCGTCATGCCGGGTTTGATATTCACGACGTTATCCAGAATCAGGATTTTGACGACAAAATTGGTGATCTGATCCGATCCCCCGAATCCGGTAGATTTCGGAGAATTGCCTATCTGAACGACCTCGCCGGCAAATATAGTATCGGGAAAGGCGTCAAGCACGATCTTCACCTTCTGCTCGAGGGCAACCTGGGCGATATCGGTCTCGTCGACCTCCGCCTCGATCTCCATGGCCGACAAATCGGAGATGACCATGATGACAGTACCGGGGTTGTTCATGGTCCCTATTATCACGTTCTCGCCTTTTTCGGAATTCAACTGGGTAATCACACCATCCATGGGAGACCTAATCGTGCATTTGCTCAACTGGTCGAGAGCTCTGTCGAGAGTAGCCTCGTATATCTGCAACTGCGCCTTGGCCTGGTCGAACACGTTTTGCACTATATCCAGTATTGCCTGAGATGAAAGAGCTTTATCGAACAGTTGAGTTTCGCGCTTTAGATCGATTGCCGCTTTATCCCGGGCTGATATAGCCGATTGAAGCGATCCTTCTGCCTGAGCGACATCCATGCGGCGCGATTTATCGTCGATTTTTACGAGGAGCTGTCCTTCTCGGACGATATCGCCTTCTTCAACGGGTAACTGCTCTATCCGCCCCATAACATCGGCGGAAAGTCCGACATCGGCCTGGGCCTTTACCTTCCCTGTGGCCGTAACCAATGATATCAGTCTGCCTTTCCTGGCCAGTTCGACTGTAACTTTCGTCTTTTTCACCTGGCTCGATTTCAGAGCGAGAATAATAAAAATCGCGAGGACAATTCCAGCGCCTGATATCAATAACCATTTTTTCTTCATTGAAAACCTCCCAGCCTATCGCCCCAATACCTTTTCCAGTTTCGATACGGCGAGACTAAAATCGAAAATCGCCTGCACTTTGCTGGTCTGGGCTTGTTTAAGCGAAACTTCGGCGTCAAGAACCTCCAGGATCGTCGCCGCCCCCAGCTTATATTTCTCCTTTACGAGGTTCAGATCTTCTTGCGCGGCGGCCACCGACTCGTCAGCGAGTTTCCTCGCTTCGTTCGACTGTTCTATATCCAAAAAGGCCTGTTTTAATTCCAGGGCAACCTTATTTTCGGTATCCTTCAATGCCTGCCTGAAAGTGTCGACATTTTTCCCGGCCGCGCGAAGCGCGGCGTAATCCGAAGCTCCATTGAAAATATTGAAATTCAATGTGGCATAAATATAAGAACTTGCGTCGGAACGGTCGAAACGGGTCAGGTTCGTCAATGTATCGACATTTGTGCTATGACTCAAACCCAGGGATAACGTCGGCAAAAAATTCGAGTAAGCCATCAGTTTCTGATCCTGAGCGCCGTAAAAATTGAAACGCGCCTTGTGGTAATCGGGATTCTCAGACATTGCCTCGTCTAAAGCATCAGCGAAACTGATATTCACATTTTTTTCAGCGAGATCCTCCTCTACATCGAATTCCCGGTTAACGTCGATACCCATGATGTAAGCGAGGTTTGCTTTGCTGAGTTTATAGGCATTAGTCCTGGCTACCAGGTCGAGTCTGTCGCTGCCGAATTGAACTTTGGCCTTTAAAACATCGGACATTGACGCCGAACCGAGATCGAACCTGCTCTGAACAACCCGCAGACGTTCCTCACCCCTTTTCACGGCTTCTTTGGATACATCAAGCAGCATTTTCGCTTTGAGCAGATTGAGATAGTTTTCTTTCACGCTGAGGATTAATGATAGTTTCGCGCCGATATAACCGTTGAGCGAGGAACCCCGATCGTGATACTTTTTCCGAATGTTAGCGTAGGTGTAAAGCCCCATTCCGCCGTATGATTGACCGAAATTCAAGGAGCCGGAATAGATATTCGATTTTATTCCGCCCGTAAGCATTCTTCCGGTTCCCGGTTCGGTGAATGAAAAGCCCGACCAACTCTGCGCGGCCCGCGTGGAGATCGAGATCGAAGGCAGAATCCTGCCCCACGAGGTGTATACCTCGCCCCGAGCCGCGTCGTAGCTGTTCCTGGCCGCGACAACGCCGTAGTTGTTTCTCAAAGCTGTCTCGATGCAGTCATCGAGCGAATAGGTTTCCGCCGCCGGCGAACCGTAACCTAGCAGAAAAAGGGAAAGTAGGGTTATAATCGTAAATGAAATTCCTCGCTTCATGCAACTCTCCTTTTTTACATACCGAATTGCTTCAAAACGCCGGACAGGGCAACACTCAGGGCAATCCAGATCGCCCAGAGTATCCCCACCGCCGTGTAAGCCCTGGCTGTACTGAATTTATAAATATATCCGAATCCGATACCGAAAACCGCCAAAAACCAGATTGTGAAGAAATCAAATTTAGATAAAAACGCGTGAAACTTCGTCCCGATGGCGTCGGCAGATAAAAGCAACGCCGGAGAGAGAGAAATGTCCAGGCTTCCTTTGGCGATTATCAGTCCTGTAGTAACAACCACCCCGACAATGGAGATGCAATCCGACCAGGCGACTACAGACAAAACTTTTTTATATGTGGTATCGCCTCCCAGCATCACAGTACCCAGTAAATAAAAAATACCTGCCAACGCGAAAAATACAACCGGAGTGAAAATAATTTGAGATACCAAAGTAATAATACGCTGGGTACTCGCGTTTTCAGCGAATTGTGTCTCAAAAGTAGAAAGCTGTTCCGGAGTAATATTGGGATTACTTCTCAATCTATCCAATTGAGCATCCATGATTATCGGAAACGAGATTTGAGTTGAGATTATTACCAATAATACTACGATCAACATCGGCATGATCCATGTGGGACGTTGATCCAGCTCCTGAAAAGTCTTGATGGGATCGGTAAAAATATTAATTAGCTTGCCGCCGAAACCAAGCGCGGGGCCTGATTCTTCGCGAGCTTCGGGAGCTTGAATTTCGCTTTCCATTGCCACTCCTTTTTCAGTTTGCCATTTTGATAAACGAAAGAACAGTCCATTTGTTTCAAATACTATCCACAAATTATATACACTCGATCCGCGGGGCTATTCAATTATAAATCGGGTATCCCGATACGATGAAAAACCGTCAAACCCCAGCAAACGGAATCGCCCCTCGGTAAATCGCCCGGATAAACCGCGTCGGCCGTATTGATTGTGTATTTCCCGTATTTAACGAAATTACCGGAAAGATAGAAAGTCAGAGAAAGTCCCTCGCTGACATAATACCGCAGATCGACACTCGTCACAACACCCCAGCCGGAATAACCATCCTCGAACTCGAAAGTTCCGATCTCAATCGTGTGGAGCCTGGAACCGGTAATACTAAATAGCGCCGGCCCGAATCCCAGCACAAGATCGGCCTTTCCAAGTCTGTAAGGAATTGCCCTCGCTTTTAAAAAAACCGTGTTTCTCTCGGCCTCTCTCTCGCGAATCGCCCCAGCTTCGATATTGAAAATATAATCGTGCGTGGAATGCAAAATGCCGAATTCCACCCCGGCCCTTTCGTAAAAATCGAACCCGAAACTGCCTATATATCCGATTCCGGATTCCATTTCCGGGAAGATCTCGCTGGATGGGGAATCATGCAATAATCCTCCCCGGATAGAAAACCCCTTTTGGGAGTAAGCGGACTCATGTACGAAAAATATCGCTAATATCATCAAAATAGCCACCGAGAGTTTTTTCATATACAAATCTTAACAAAAAGCGCTCCGTTGAGCAAGAAAAAAAGGGCGGTCCCAAAAAACCGCCCTTGAATAAACAATACAGTATTGTTGCGTCAGGACGGAATCCCATCGTTAATGGGATGACATCCTGATGCTCAGAGTGTCAGGATGTCGCTTCACTCCATCCTGACACATCAATTATTTGAACAGAGGAGCCAATACCAGGGATACAATCGCCATGAGCTTGATAAGAATGTTCATGGAAGGCCCCGAAGTATCTTTAAAAGGATCGCCCACCGTATCGCCGACAACCGCGGCTTTGTGAGCGTCGGATCCCTTACCGCCATGCGCGCCGCCCTCGATGAATTTCTTGGCGTTATCCCAGGCGCCGCCGCCGTTGGCCATCATCAAGGCCAGCATGACACCGGTCACGGTCGCTCCGGCCAACAGGCCGCCTAACGCTTCCTTCCCGAGGATGTATCCGACAAAAATAGGAGCGATCACCGCCAGAAGCCCGGGGATAATCATCTCTTTTATCGCCGATTCCGCCGCGATAGCCACGCAACGATCTGAATCGGGCTTGGCCGTGCCTTCCATCAAACCGGCGATTTCCTTGAACTGCCGTCGAACCTCTTTGACCATGGCAAAGGCCGCTTTGCCGACCGCGGTCATCGTTAAAGCCGCGACCAGGAACGGCAACAATCCGCCAAGCAAAAGCCCGATAACGACTTCGGGGTTGATCAGGTTGATGCTGTCAAGCCCCACAGCGGTTGTATATGCCGCAAACAATGCCAGAGCGGTCAAAGCCGCCGAGCCGATGGCAAAACCCTTACCAATGGCCGCCGTGGTGTTGCCCAGCGAATCGAGCTTGTCGGTGATTTTGCGAACTTCGGGACCGAGACCGGACATCTCGGAGATCCCCCCGGCATTATCCGCGATAGGCCCGTAGGCGTCAACCGACATGGTAACCCCGATCGTGCCCAGCATTCCGACCGCGGCGATACCGATACCGTAAAGCCCCATTGTGAAATTCTGGCTTTCGGCATAACCTGTCTGGAAAGCTATATAAATGGCGATACAGATCACAACCACAGGAAGAGCGACCGACTCCATTCCTATGGCCAGACCGGTGATGATATTGGTAGCCGGTCCGGTTTCGGAGGCCTCGGCTATTTTTCTGATCGGTTTTCCCGACGTGTAATATTCGGTTAAGAGCCCCAGGGTTATCCCGCCGACGGAACCGGCCAGGACCGCCCAGAATACGCCGATATCGACTTTCAGCCAACCGGTCAATATGTAAGTCGCCGCGAGCATGACAAGCGCGCCGACGTAGGTAACTATTCTAAGGGTGGCCGCGGGGTTCATCGACGAAAAGACCTTGACTGACAGAATCCCCAGCATGGAGGCGACAATACCGACTGTAGCTATCATAAGAGGGATAACCACATAACCGATATACCCGCTGCCCATGCCGGCTACGATGGCGATACCGAGAACCATTGAAGCCACGATCGAGCCGACATACGATTCGAATAGATCGGCTCCCATACCTGCTACGTCTCCGACGTTATCCCCGACATTATCGGCGATAACCGCGGGGTTCCTGGGATCGTCCTCGGGAATGCCAACCTCGATCTTGCCGACAAGATCGGCGCCGACATCGGCCGATTTGGTGAAAATCCCGCCTCCCACCCGCGCGAACAGGGCTATCGATGACGCCCCCATGGAAAAGCCGGTTAACGCCTGCAAGGACGACAGGTCTTCCGGCTTGAAGAAGAAATAGAATAACGCGCCAAGCCCCAAAAGCCCCAACGACGCGACAGACATCCCCATTACCGCGCCGCCGGAAAAGGCGTTTTGCAGCGCTTTGGCCTGACCGAAAGCGCGGGCCGCCTCGGTGGTGCGAACATTAGCCTTGGTCGCGGCGTTCATGCCGAAAAACCCGGCCAACATCGAACACGACGCTCCCGCCAGGAATGATATGCCGGTATTAAAGCCTATTTTCCAGGCCAGCAGCAGAAATACTACAATGACAAACGGTACCAGGTAGAGATATTCCTTCTTAAGAAATACCATCGCTCCGCGATAGATCGTCTCGGCCAGTTCGGTCATCTTCGCGTTGCCGGTGGGCTGTCTCTTGATGGACAGGAAGATAACGAAGGCGAACAGCAATCCTACCGCGCCTAAAATGACCGCCAGAATCCCGTAGTCCATTTACAATTTTCTCCTTAGTTTTAAAGTCTCAAAATCTCATCATAAATTGAGGTCTAAATATGAGATTTAGCTCTGAACAGTCAAGCATAAACTCCCCGCGAACAGTTTAAAATAAGGACGATTTTCAGGGAAATGGGATGCTGGTTATCCAACAGGAAAACTTTGGCTGGCTATCGGATGAAAATGGCTCCGTATCGAAGCGTTCGGCTATTTTAATCTGAATGAAACCTTGTACGTTGCCCATACGGCGACAGGCTGACCATTAGCGATAGCGGGCTTCCAGACTGTCGAGTATGCGGCCTTTTTAGCGGACTGTTCGAACCCGGCTGTTCTCTCCGACGAATTCGCGATTAGAACATCGCGGACCTTGCCGTTAGTGTCTATCAATACTTTTATCCAGATATCGGCTTCAAGCCCCGCCCTTCGAGCCAGATCGGGATATACGGGATCGACGGAATTTACCGATACCGGAGCTTCTTCGAAGGCAATAAGGGAATCGGGAGGCGGGAGGATTTCATTCTGTTTATCGTAATATCCTGCTCCCGAGCCGACGATAACCTCATTATCAAGGCCAGATTCAGAAATCCATCGAAGTTCAAAGCACCCAAAATCGTAATCGACATTATCAAATAACTCACTATCCGGTACGGGAACAAAATTCCTTATAGAGATTGGGGTAGATACGCTGCCGGGGAACCCTGGACAGCCTATGGTAAAAAAATCCTCCCCCTCTATCTCCTGGGGCAGGATCATTACAAAGAGCCCTACCATAAGAATATTCACGGCCGCCGAAATCCCGAAGCCAAGTGCCAGGTTAAACCTATAACGCTTTTTTAGATCAATGTTTTGTCTCACTGTAAGAAGCGACTTCATATTTCCTCCTTCACTAAGACTTTATCATTTCATTCTCAATCTCTCAGCCTGAAATTCACTCCGTAGGTGGTCCAGACCGCAACGGGCTGGCCGTTGGAGATGGCGGGTTTCCAGACGGTTTTGTATGCGGCATCCACCGCGGCTTCCTCGAACCCGGCGTTGGCGCCGGAATTTTTCATGATAATCACATCCCTGACCTTTCCATCCCTGTCTATAAGAACTTTAATCCATACGGTTCCCTCGATCTGCGCTCTTTGCGCCAAAGGAGGATATACCGGTATCGCCTCGTAAACCCTGGCAGGCATCACCTCGAATGGGACGAAATCCCTAGGGTTGGGCAATAGTGAATCTATTATGGCTTCGACGTTCATATTAACAGCGACATTTCCGAGATCCTCCACGGGCGCCGCCGGGGCCATATTCGCCAGTTCGTCCTGGGTAGCAATCGAGACCTCCTCCGGCGCTTCGGGGTCGGGTACAGCCTCGGGCACGCCTACCGACGGGGGAATCCGTTTTTCCTCCAGTTTGACTCTGGCCTGTTTCGGCAGAGTGGAAATCGATGGGGGAAGCATTATCTCCTGTAAATTACGAATCACTATTTCAGGGGCGTCGATACGATTACCATGGCCGATCGCCATGACCAGAACAACAGTTCCTATGGCCATAAGATGGACAGTCGCCGAGATCCCGAATCCCAGAGCCATGTTTTTTTGATAGGCTTTTTTCAGGTTCAGACAACGTTCAGAATATAGATTCGCCGTCATGATTCCTCCTTTGAGATGAGGTCCGTCTTCCAGTATCTCTACGATTGAGGCGGCGGCTTTATTCCATAACGGATAAAAAAAGCCCCCCGCCGTAATATAGGCGGGGGGCGAAAACTCGGAATTAAATGGTCGATTTATTCTTTGAGTGTGAATTCCACTTTGTATGTTGCCCAGACCGCGATCGGCTGACCGTTGGCGATAGCGGGTTTCCAGACGGTCTTGTAAGCGCCGGCAACCGCGGATTCTTCGAAACCGGCGTTAGCCCCGGAATCTTTTACAACGATAACATCGCGAACCTTACCATCTTTATCGATCAGAACGTTGATCCAGACGGTACCCTCGATACCGGCGCGCTGGGCCAGGGGCGGATAAACCGGCGTAACCTGAGTAACTTGCACGGGGGCTTCCTCGAACGGTACGAACTGATCCGGTTGCGGAAGCAACTCGTTGAGGATGCCTTCGAGATCCATATCTACACCGAGATCCTCGAGATCCTGCACCGGCGCGGCCGGGGCCATCTCGGCCAGCTCGTCCTGCGTGGCTATCTCGACCTCCTCCGGAGCTTCCTCGTCGGGAACAGGCTCGGGGACGCCCACCGACGGACGTATCTCATGTTCGGGAGTTTGAACTCTGATCTGCTCCTGCTGTTGAGAAAGCGACGGCGGCACGATAAGATCGGCCTTGGAGCTTATCACGATCTGCGGAGCGTCGATATATTTATCCGCGGAAATAAGCATGACCAGTAGAATCATCCCGATTATCAGCAGATGGGCGCCGGCCGAAATCCCGAACCCGAGGGCCATATTTTTCTGGTATGCTCTCTTGAGCTCCAGCGATCCCATCAATAATGATCTTACGTTCATTGCTCTACGGTCCCCCCTTCGCTGACAATCCCCAGGACATATTCATCCCAGGCGTTCATATCGGGCATGCTGAACCGCACCGAGTATTTTTTAATTGACGGGTCAATCTCTCTGACGGCATCGAGTTCGGCGTTGATCTTCCTCTCCACCCGCTGTATGACATCGATAATATCCACCATCAACTTGTAAGAACAGGTATGATCCATTTTCAAAACCATAACGAGCTTGGAAATGTTACGGTTTTTTTCATCTATTATTTCAGTAAGTGTTTCGAAGCTAACCTGCTCAGGCTGTTTCATCTCCTTGCCTATTTGATAATAGAGAGAATCGTTTTTATCCACAAACATCTGCAACAGTTTTGATTCGGCGACAGGCTGGGGCAAAGGATCGCCTTCCTGCTGCTTCGGAGGCAATGAAATCTCCATCGAAAGAGGCGTCGAAAACACTGTGGTCACCATGTAAAATATCAATAATAGAAAGGCGATATCGACCATGGGTGTGAGATCGTTACGGATATTGACCCTCCGCTTAGGTCTTTTCAGCCCGCCTTTTTTCTTTTGGGGTTTTCCTCCCCCTAAATCTACTCCGGCCATAAAATCACCTCACTTTTTAACCGGCCGGCTCAGCGGCGCTTGCCATCGGTTGTCGTTTAATCTCCGTCATCAGGGAGAATCGATCGATATTGATCTCCTGTAACGCGTCCATGATTTTCTTAATGGTCCCGTAGCGGGCCATTTTGTCGGCCTTGACAATCACTATGGGGTTTACCCTTTTGGCCAGGAATTTCGCTTGGACCTTGATAAACTCGGCCGTTAAAGTACGCGCGTCGACATTAATATATTGCCTGGTTATCGTGCTGGAATCCTTCAGAACCAGGTTACCGTTGATAACGGTATCCGCCTGGGCGACGAAATTGGTAATATATTCCAAAAACATCTCATCGTCTTTGTTGACCGTGATGTTAATCAAGTCGGTATTCGGCAGGTGGAACTGGGAGGTTGACGACGGCAAACTGAGCTGCTGTTTCTCCGGTGGTTTGAACTGGGTGGTGGCCATGTAAAAGATTAAAAGGAGAAAGGCGATATCGACCATGGGGGTCATATCGATCAGGATATTGACTCTCCTCTTCTTACTAGCCATAATTAGTTGCCTTCCTTGTCCTTCAACAACTGAATAACCTCGTAGGAAGCCTCGTCGATAGTATAGTTGAAAGCGTCAACCTTATTAACGAAGAAGTTATATGCCACGATGCCGACAATAGCGTTGGCCAGCCCTCCCGCGGTGTTAACCAGAGCTTCGGAAATACCGACCGCCAGCGCCTCGGCGTTGATGACACCGCCGGTCCGGTGACCGGTTGCCGCGAACGCTCTGATCATACCGATGGTGGTTCCCAGAAGTCCGACCATGGTGGCGATAGAGGCGATGGTCGAAATGGCGATAAGGTTTCTCTCGAGGAGAGGAACCTCTAACGAGTTAGCCTCTTCGATAGCCCTCTGAGCCTCGGAGACTCTCTTCTCACCGCTCATCGAGTCGTTGTCCTTTACGGCGTTATATCTCTCGATTCCGGCTCTCAAGATATTCGCCACGGTGCCTCGTTGCTTGTCGCAGGCGGCCATGGCTCCCTCGTAATCGTTCGATTGGATGGCGGTCACCACCCGTTTGAAAAACGATTGCACCGAAGACTTACCCGCGGCAACTCCATAGAGAGTAATCGCGCGCTCGATAATGAAGCCGAAAAGCATCACCAATAAAGCGATCAGCACGACAACAAGCGGACCGCCCTCGTACATGGTGTGCATGAGTGTTCCTTTGGGCTGCGGTCTGAAAATCCCGTACATCATAGCCACTCCTACCGCAAAGGCCACTATGAACAGGATCGTTACGAAAATTACCTGACGCAAACTGGTTGCCTCCTTCTTTTATTTTTACTTCGAAAAATTATTCGATCCTTCGATAATTATTTTATAATCCACGGGATTGCGCGAACGCGATGGATAACCCCGCGATATTAATCCAAAAACCGATACCGGCCACGGTGAAAATGGCCATGAAATTCAACGATTCGCCTATGGCCTCCACGCCGAGCGAACCGAACGGATGAGGGCCGCCGAAAAGGAGGCCCACCAGAAGAATGACATAAAGCGCGATAGGTACAAAAGTAATACGGGAGTATTTCTTGACCGTTTCAAGGTAATTATCACCCTTGTCCTTATTGAGAAGGCCGATAATATTCAATATCCCGGCCGCCGGACAGGCCAGCAGGAGTAACGCGTAAACTATCACGATCAATATCATGGCGCCCCCGCCCCAGGCGGCGTAAGCGCCTATAAACGGCAGGTTGAGGAAATACGATACGGCCGACCCGGATAATGTTTTTCCTCCCGGCAGTCCAATCGAGTAGGCGGGCAGGAAAAAGGCGAGTATCAGAACGATATTACCTATATAGGAAATTATCTTATCGGCGGAACTCATCAGATTGATATTTATCAGCGACGATTCCCGGTCGAGAACCGAAAGCTGAGTGCCGCTCTGAATACGTTTGAGATGCTTCTTACGCTCGTCTTCGGATTGCCAGAATTCGCCTATCTTGCCGGGATTAATCTCAAATCCGAGATATTTGAATTTATCGTCGGGATCAGGCTGATTATTGCCCATCATTGCCTCCGTTATTCCTGCCCCTGGAATCGGGTCTGCATTTCGCCTTTCCTGGCTTCCGCGTTGCCCGGGTCTATCTTTAAAACTTTATTATAATAATCGTTGGCTTCGTTCATCTTATTGCAAAGCTGGTAAGCTGACGCGAGATTGAAGAGAATCGAAGTCTCCCGGGGTTTGCATTTCTCCGCTTTTAACAAAATTGGAATAGCCCGCGTACACTTCATCAGCTTTAAATAACCAAGCCCGAGATCCGGGTAGATAATGCATCGTACGGAATCGGAGATATCCTCTGAGTAATTATTTAACAGAATCTCGAAATGTTTTATCGCTTTGGTGTATTTTTCATTGTAGGAGTATATCTTGCCCACCATGGACCGCATCTGGATATCCTCGGGTTTAATCACCAATGCCCTCTCGAATACAGCGGCGGCTTTATCATACGCTTCGGTTTTGAGATAACAGAACGCCAGGTTGCGGTATGAATTCACGCTTGTCGAATCAAGCTCGATCTTGTTTTTGAAATACGGCACCGCGGCGGAGTAATCACGCTTGTAATACATGGAAAGGCCGGAATACTCATAAGCGGCGGAAAAAGTAGAATCTATTTCCAGGGCATTCCGGAACGACGTCAGCGCGGAATCGAAGAATACGTTATTCTTCGCGCCCATCTTGATGCCCACTTTTCCTTTATCGTACCAGTAAAGAACGCTGTCGGGCGGGCCGAATACCCCCTCGTAGCGAGTATAGGCATCCCAGGATTTTTCATAATCCTTTCGATCCGAATACAATTTGGCAAGGTAACCGAAGGACTTCGCCTCTTTCGTTTCGAAACTTACCGCTTTCTCGAAGGCCTCAGCGGCCTTTTCCTTATCCCTCAGGTTGAGATAAAGTCCGCCAAGAGTAAACCACCTTTCGCCGTCGTTCGGTACGATTTTCAAATACTCCACGAAGCAGAAAGCCGCGTCGGCATGCTTATTGGCCAGCTGTGTGATATTGGCCAGCTCCAGCCAGGCGGTGGTATCGGTCGGGTGAAGTTCCAGGTCCCGTCTGTATTCCTTGATAGCGCTATCGAGATCCCTCATCTGAATATATGCTTTGGCCTTCTTATAATGAATATCGCCAACAGCTTCTTCTAAACCCGGATCGATCGCCAGGGCTTTATCGAATTCCATAATAGTGATACTAAATACGTTATTGCGGTAATTAATCTCACCCAACGCGAGATGGTACCAGGCGTTGCTCTCGTCTTTATCGATCGCCTTTCTTAGATTGAGATCGGCCTCGGAGTAACTGCCGAGTTCCATTTGGGCCATTCCCAAACCATAGTAAAGCTCTGCTCTTTTCTTTCTTTTGAGGCCGCGTTCTAAAAATTCAATCGCCTTTTCATACTGGCCGATCTTCAACGCGGACATCCCGGCGCCGTAAAGAGCGTCTACATCTTTTTTCTTTTTCTCTACGGCTTTCTCGTAGGCAGAATAAGCATCCTGGTAATTTTCCAACTCATAGTAAAGATCGCCGGCGAATCTGTTCAGCTTGAAATTGTCCGATTCCAATGCCAAACCGTCTTTAACAGCCTGTACCGCTCCCTGAATATCGCCGCTTTCCTTTAATAATTTCGCCTGCTTGAGAGCGTCGCTGGCCGGTCCGGCGATCGCGATTCCAATAACGGCGACCAGAATAATGAAAATAAAAGTAAATTGTCTCAACTTACGGGTTGCCTCCACAAAAAAAAGACCCTGAAATAAATCAGAATTGAAAAATATAATATCACCCTTAAATGTCAAGTTTTTTTTAATCATCTCAGGCTCCTTTCCGCCCAGCGGACAGCTGTCTGTAAATCGAAATCCCGCGGGCGATTCCGTACCCGGTGAGAACCAATCCCACAACTACCCGAATACCCTGATTGAAAAAGAGATGTTCCGAAAAAATAAGCCCTGTCAATATTCCCAGCCCCATCGCCAGGAATACCAAAGAAAGCAATAATCCAAGCCAACCGAGCGCCTTTTGAACCGCGTTATTAGTCTCCATATTAGTCTCCATATTAGTCTCCATATTCATTCTCTCCGTTATTTATACGAAACGGCCAGTATTTTTATTCCCTAAACAAACCCTTTTCTTAGCCTTAGAGAGGCTATTGTGGTTATAATTACACTCCAAACCAATAAAATCAAGGCCTCATCCCATAATTGCCCGAACCCGGCTCCCCTTAAGAATATCCCCCTTATCACCTTAAGGTAGTATCTCATTGGTAGAAAATAAGTTATCGCCTGGATAGCTTTGGGCATGTTACTTATAGGAAAAATAAACCCGGAAAGCAGGACATTGGGGATAATAAAGACCTGATTTATCCAGATCGCCTGATCACCGGTGTAGGCGAAAGTGGAGATTAGCAATCCGGCCGTAACGCAGGCGAGTATGAAGAAAATCGAAAGAAAATACAAAAGGAATACCGAACCGGCGAAACCTATCCCGAACCAGAGTAAACCGACTACCAGGACTAAAGTTATGATAATATACCCCACGAAAATCGGTGGTATTAATTTGCCAATGATCAGATCGAGAGGCCTGATGGGGGTTACCGATAACTGTTCGGCGGTACCCTGTTCGCGCTCCCTGACAACCCCGAGCGTGGTTAGGTTCAATAATAGCATCAGGGTTAACATGGCCATCACGCCCGGTACCATAAAATTAGCCGATTTTAATTCGGGGTTGAACCATACCCTCGTCTCGGAACGGCTGAGTTTCGGCGGTTCAATACCTTTGTTTAAGAAAAACTGATCGGCCAGTTCCGACGAGTACCCATTTATTATCATGCGAATATAAGCCATTAGAATCGTCGCCAGGTTGGAGTTGGTGCCGTCGATATATACCCCGATCTTGGCTTTGGAGTCTCCGGCCAGGCGGCGGGCGAAATCGGGCGGGATGGCGATACCCACAACCGCCTCTCCCGAATCGAGAAACCGGTCAATCTCGGGCACGCTATCGACATAGCCCCTGATATTGAAATATCCGCTCGAGACGAATCGGTTGATTAATTCGCGGCTCTGAGACGAGCGGCTCTGATCGCAAACGATAATCGGACTCTCGCGTACCTCGGTGGTAGCCACATAACCGAAAACGATCAACTGAATTATCGGGGCGACAATCAACATCCCCAAAGTGCGTTTATCGCGAAGAAGCTGGATTAACTCTTTTTTGGCGATGAAGAATATACGTCTTATCATCAGTCCAGGCTCTTTTTGAAAATTTTAGCGGCCATACCTATAAACAGTAACGAGTTAGCTATCAGAAACAGCCCTTGGGGCCATAATGTCTCGATCCCCACCCCTTTTAAGAAAATTCCTCGCAAAATGGTCAGAAAATACCTGGCCGGTACTATATGGGTAATAGCCTGAATGGCCACGGGCATACTGGAGATGGGAAAAATGAATCCGGATAGGAGAATCGATGGTAGAAGACTGATCATAAATGCCAACAACTGAGAAGTCACCACGGTTTTGGATACCGCCGAAACGAACAACCCGATCCCCAGCGCGTTGGCCAGAAACAGCACGGAAAAAAGCGCGAGTTCAACGAGGCTTCCCCTGATCGGGATCTTAAATACAAAATATCCCGCCACCACGACCAGGAAAACGTCAAAAAGCGAAAGTATGATATAGGGAGTAATTTTTCCCAATACATATTCCCAGGGTTTAATGGGCGAGGCCATAATCTGCTCGATCGTGCCGGTTTCTTTTTCCTTGACTATGGCATTGGACGTTAAGATCGCTCCCAAAAGCATCATAACAATCACGATAATCCCCGGGACTATGAAATTAGATGATTTCAATTCGGCATTGTACCAGATTCTCGTTCTTTCCTCCACGGACGGCACTATCAAATCCTCGGGCAGGTCGAGGTTTTCATAGGCGAAATCGGCGAAAATCGCCGCCTGGTATCCCATGGCCACGTTGGCGGTGTTAGCGTCGGAACCGTTGACCAATACCTGTACGACACCCCCCTCATTTGATTTTATCAGTGACCCGAACGACGGCGGTATCACCAATCCGAGCGTTATTTCATCTCTGACCAGCAAATCCTCTAATCGCCCGTACGATTCAGCCATGTCATAAAGGGTAAAATATCCCGACGAAACGAATTTATTTATCAGCGCCCTCGATTCGACGCTTCTGGATTGATCGAAAACGCCGAGCGGCACATGCCTGATATCGAAAGTGACTCCATAACCGTAAACGATCATAAGCATAATAGGAAGGAATATTATCAGAAGAAGCGAACGTTTGTCGCGGACGACCGATATTATCTCCCTTATTATAATCGCCTTGAGACGCATCAGATCCGATCCTCCGTATCATCGTCCGAACGCAAAAGCGAGACGAAAATATCCTCGAGCGACGGGGCGATTTCCTTTAATGACAAAAACTCGATCCCCTCGGCGGCAAGAAATGACGATACCTCAGCTGATTTTTCACGCGGCATGCTGAGATGAATATTGGTCCCGAAAAGCGAGACAGCGCCGAATCGGCCGCGGTTTTTTCTCAAACGATCGAAAGCTTTTCGCCAATCGGAAGCGACCAGTTCGTAAATTATCTCCGAACCCCCTTCACTTTTCAACGCCGCCGGCGAGTCGAGCTTTATCAACTTGCCTCTGTCTATAAAGGCGATCCTGTCGCAATGTTCGGCCTCGTCCATGTAATGGGTTGTCACGAACACGGTCACCCCGGACGATGAGAGTTTATGAATCAGATCCCAGAAACTTCGCCTGGAAAGCGGATCCACCCCCGCGGTAGGTTCATCGAGAAATAAAATCGACGGTTCATGAAGGACAGCGGCGCCCAAAGCCAGGCGTTGTTGGAAACCGACCGGGAGATTTCCGGTGAGGTCATCCTTGCGATCCTGCAAGCCCGCCATATCGAGCGCCCAGCCAATTCTCCGTTTTTGGCTGGTACCAGATAAACCGTATACGCCGCTGTAAAATTCCAGATTTTCGTAAGGTGTCAGATCGCGATAGAGGGAAAATTTCTGCGACATATAACCGGTAATCAATTTTATTCGCTCGCTGTCTTTGTGAATCGAGTAGCCGTCGACCGATCCCTCTCCGGAAGTTGGTTTGATAATCCCGCATAACATCCTGATGGTTGTCGATTTGCCCGCGCCGTTAGGGCCGAGGAATCCAAAGACCTCCCCTCGTCGGACATCGAATCCGATATTGTCAACAGCGGTAAAATCCCCGAACATCCTGGTGAGATTCTTAACCGATACTGCAGAGTCCGAGATACCGCGGTTATCCGGCATCGGCAAGCTCCTGAATAAAAATATCCTCCAGCCCCGGCTCCACAGAACTCATCTCTATGATCTGTATACCGTCGTCCCTAATACGCGACTTGAAAATTCCCAAATCGTCCGAAACCCCCAACGCGATATGAAGCCTGTCGCCGAATAAAGATACTTTTTCGGCTCCGAGAATACCCGCTGTTATCTCCAGGGCCCTTAGATTATCGTCGGTTATTAGTTCATGAAGAGAATACCTGTAACGGGACTTTAGAACGTTCATATCACCGGTCATAATGGCCCTGCCTTTATGCAGCAGGGTTATCTCTCCTGCTCTTTCGGCCTCGTCCATATAGGGGGTGGAGACTATTACCGTGACACCCTCGCCGAGAAGATCGTAGAGGATCTCCCAGAGTTCTCGACGGGATATGGGATCGACGCCGGTGGTCGGTTCATCCAGTAAAAGCAGTTCGGGGGTATGAATAAGGGCGCAGCAGAGGGAAAGTTTCTGTTTCATGCCGCCTGAAAGATGGGCGGCCTGGCGGTCTTTAAATTTACTAAGGCGGGAAAACTCCAGCAGCCTTCTGGCGCGGGGAGTCTTTTCCGAATTCGGGACTCCATACAGGGAGGCGAAAAAATCGATATTTTCCTCGACGGTCAAAGATTGATTGAGCGAAAACCGTTGGGAAAGATATCCTATTTTACTTTTGATACTTTCGGGGTCGCGGGCGACATCGTGCCCGAGAATCCTGACATCTCCTCTCGTGGGAGACATTATTCCGGCAAGTATGCGAAGCAGTGTTGTTTTGCCGGCGCCGTCGGGACCGACAAGGGCGTAGATTATACCTCTATTGACGGATAAATCTACTCCCCTTAAGGCCTCGATATCACCGAACTTTTTTTCGAGGCCGACGACCTCGACTATATCAGCGGGTAAGGTCGATGATGACATCGCAAGGCATCCCCGGTTTGAGAATCCCGCCTTGATCGTCGGTTTTGACGATCACCGCGAATACGGTCTTAACCCGCTCTTCTTTGGTCTGTATGTTTTTCGGGGTAAACTCGGCCTTATCGGAAATCCTCCTGATCGTTCCTTTGTATTTTTGGTCGGGATGCGAATCAACCTCTATCTCCACCCCTTGCCCGATTCTTATCAGTCCCAGTCTCGATTCGGGAAGATATACTTTAATTTCCAACTTTCCCAAGTCGGCCACCGTAAGAATGGTTTTCCCGGGATTGATAACTTCCCCTGGTTCGGCCGTTCTGAGTATTACAGTCCCATTCACGTTGGAAAAGAGATATTCCTCGTCATGGGCGATCCGGAGATAATCTTTTTGGGAAATGAGCGCTTCAATCGAACTCGCCGCAGAGGCTATGGCTGCATCGACGACCCGGATTTTATCCTCGAGATCTTCTTTCTCTCCCGAGGCGGCGCCGCCCGAAGCCACGAGGCTGGTTACTTTCGCCAGGTTTCTCTCCATCGCTTCCTTTTCGATTTCGAGCATGTTTTTATTGGCCCTGGCCGCGGCGATTTGCGCCTCGGCCTGCCTTATCCGCGCGAGGCTTTCCTTATGCGACAATTCGGCTACCGTATCGCCCGCGGAAACGATGTCGCCTTCCTCGTACTTGATATAATCCAGTCGACCGGGGATTTTAAAAGCAAGATCGATTTCCACCGCTTCTATGGCGCCTGAAAGAACCAAAACGCTGTCATCCGCCGACTTATCGTAACTTATATAGACGATAACCGAAACCGATATGGCCGCGATTACGATGAAAGGAATGATTATTTTCTTCAAGATTAAACTCCTTCACTGACTCAACGTCCGCCCGCCTGATTTATGTACAGCCTTATTATAGCCGTGGTCAATGGATGTCAAGATAAGAAATAGATCTTGAACGAATTGACTTTTATTCATTTGTCTGATATAATTCGGTCATGAAACGGATCTATCCTTTGATATTCGCGATCGCTTTATCATGCTCATCCGAGCCGCCCGAGGAGATTCGCGCCAACAGGTTTTTGGATTCCCAGAGTACGGCGGATCAATTGGGCGAAATCAGCCGTTTAACCGACGATAACCGGAGTGTGTATCCGGCATTCGCCCCGGGAGACAGTATCGTATATTTTCACAGACTGCTCGTCTCTGAAGCCGACGATACTACAGGCAGAAGCCCTTGGGAATTGATCAAACCGTTCGGCATTAAGATAGCTGATAAGGAACTTTACACCCTTTCAAGTGAATATAAATACAGCATGGGAACGCCTCTTAAGGGGGGACTCGACGATATCCCCGGCGAAATTGTGGTTAAGGAGGTCGGATCGCCGGACGGTGAAATACTGGCTTACGAGACGATTATCGGCAACGATCTCTCCAGCCACACCGTGTATCTTACCCGGGGCGACTCAACCATACAGTTGACATTCGGCAGCCAACCCTGTTTTATAGACAGGTTTTCCAATACCGGCAGATACCTCAACGTAATATGCGGCCGGAGATCGAGCGCGCTTGTAATATTCGATATGAACGACAATACCGGTTATAAAATCCCCAACGATGGAAACGTTTTCGATTACGCGTCATTCTTTTCGAGCGACGACAAGATGATGGTTTTCATCCGCTCCGATAAACAATATTCGCTCGGCCCGAGCTTCTTCGGCGATATCTGGCTACTTCGATTTCATGACTGACAGTCGCCTATCGGCATTACGGTGGTCGGCCCCGCCTGCGGCGGCCTCCTCGACTGCCGACATATTCTAGTGGTCGGTAGACGTCCCCGTCTGCCGACATAACTCCATTCAGTTGGCGCACGGGGACGTACGCCAACCACTAATATAGCCCTATGCTATCTTCACCGCCGTTCCAGAAACGGCCACCATGAGCATACCGTCGCGGATGACCTCGTAATCGAGATCAACCCCGACTATGGCTGTTCCGCCGTATTCTTTGGCTTGCTCGGTCATCTCGTCCATGGCCACCTTCCGGGCTTTGGCCAACTCCTTCTCGTAAGCCGCCGATCGCCCGCCGACGATATCGGTTATAGAGGCGAAGAAATCGCGGAAGATGTTGGCACCCATGATCGCCTCGCCGGTGACCAGGCCTAAGTATTCGGTTATTTTCTTGCCCTCGATATTGGGTGTTGTCGTGATTATCATCGATCCTCCCTTTTTAGATTAATTCATTATTTGAAGAGAGTTATAAGTGATAAAAGATGGATACGCAACTGAAAATTCGGGTGTGCGGTTTGCTTTTGCCGAGGGCATAAGCATGATCAGGTAATCGTGGTCGGCTCCGCCTGTGGCGGAGTCATCGTCCGCCGACATAGCTTCCTTCAGTTGGCGCACGGGGACGTACGCCAACCACTAAAACATTTTCATGAGTCAGGATGGAATCGATAATGACATCCTGGCGCCCGCCCCGTCTATGGCGGGATTTCTGCCAGAATAACGCGTCAGGAAAGATTCCTGACGCCGCAAGAAATGTTAAAGCAGATCGTAATCCGAAAGGACGTGACCTGCCTTTTTTATTCGTTCCATCCGTCAGGTCACGCTACGTTACGACATAACGGAACAATGAACACCTATAGGGCTTACGAGTGGATTCCCGATCGAGGGGAGTGTTGACAATGTCATTGCGACGAGGCCGAAGGGCGACGAAGCAATCTCTAACTTATTTACCGGCAATGAAGATAGATTGCTTCGCTTCGCTCGCAATGACAGAAGATTGGCTTTTTCAACACGCCCTCAAGTCGGGAATGACAAGTATGTTTCATAGATTGGTATTTTAATTTCGAATTGCTTGTGAAACATGCTTACCCGTCTTTGCGGAAAAGCATGCCACCCCGCAGGCCTTATTCCGCCAGCGCCAACATCGGCCGTCGGAAACCGATAAACGTTTTGCGGTAATAATCGTTTTTGAGATTAGAAATCACGATGCCCTTCGACGTGGAAGCGTGAATAAATTTATCCCCGCCGATATAGATCCCCACATGCGATGGGGAATTTGATTTTATCTTGAAAAATACCAGGTCCCCCGGCCGTCTCTTCGATTGAGGAATTTTCACGCTCCGTGAATAAATCGAGGTCGTTTTTCTCGGAAGCGAATAAGATAAGTATTTGTAATACATCCCGCTTGTGAATCCGGAGCAATCCCAGCCGCTCTGAGAAGTCCCGCCGTAAACATACGGCTCGCCGATGTGATTCTTCGCCCCTGCCAGAAGCCGGGCGGCCTCCTTTTGAGTGAGCGGGCGAACCCTGACACCGTTCTCATATTGCCGCCCCGGCCCCGAGCAGGCCAGCATGGCGGCGATTAAAATTACGATTCCATATCTCATGCTATTAAAGATATCGGCAGAATCTTATTTTTATAAAGAGAGCGACGGATAATCGATCCCGAATCGTTTCTTATGATACAGTCTGGCGGTTACAAATAGAAACGCGAGGATTACCAGGTACCACCAGAATACGAAACAGGCCGCCAGCGAGAGTATGAGCACCGAGAGCCTGGCCGCGAAAACAGCGTTTTTCACGTTCGGTTTCATAACCGCGTAGAGATAAAACAGCATACAGAGATTACAAACGATAAGCATGAGGATATCCTGAAAAATAAGCGAGAGCAACAGCGAAATCATCAATGATAACGCCATGACCGCCGTGGAAAACCTGGTTCCGAGAACGACGCCCGGAGTCCGTTTACCGGAGAGAACGTCTCCCCTGGCATCGGGCAACGTGGTGCCGATAAATACGGCGATCACGGCGAATAGATATGGGATAGACAATGGAAAAGAGTCGCCAAAAAGCCCGCCCGCTCCGGCAAAACCGAGTATGAACACCAATGAACCGTGCCCGAATCCGTTTAACATCGTGCTCCAAACCGGATGATTTTTTCCGTTAAAAGGACTGCCGGAATAAAGATAGCCAAACGTCGCGAGGGCCGACGACACCAATCCTACGTTCAAATTTATGAAAAAAGCGGCGGATATGGAAATCACCAATAGAAATCCGGCGTAAATCGACGCCGCCTTTGCCGAGATCAAGCCTGCCGGGAGGAAAAACAGCTTTTTATTCCGCCTGTCCGATTCTATATCCGAGATCTGATTTACGATATATGCCCATCCCGCCAGGCCGGAGGATATTAGAAGCAGCCATAATAATCGAAACTCGGCATCCGGCCTAACGGGGCTTCTGAAATACCCCAGGATAAGAATCGTCCAGACCGGCGGATGCAGGACAGGCCTTAATATAAATAGCCAATCCAACCGGTTTTTACCAGTCGGGGAAACTATATTTTGGCTTTCGCTTCGGTTTTTCATATCGGATATTCACGAACCGTTAAATATCAATCTTTACTGAAGGGAATCAATATCAATACAACAGGCGGAATGTGAAATAAACTATCGGCAGGGCGAACAGCAGCGAATCGAAACGATCCAGCACGCCGCCGTGGCCGGGGATCAGGTTCGACGAATCCTTAACGCCGCAATCTCTTTTGATGGCCGACTCGACCAGATCGCCGATCTGCCCGAAAAGGGTCGCGGCCAGCGAGGCGGCTATCAAGATCGGCAGCCCCAACTGCCTGTCGAGAAAATAATACGCGGCCATTGCTGCCAATAATCCGCCTGGAAAAGAAAATATAAATCCGGCCCAGGTTTTTTTAGGCGATATTCTCGGCGCGAATTTACGTTTTCCCAGCCAGCGGCCAAACGCGTAGGCGAACGTATCGGCGATCCATGTATTGACGAAAATAAATAGAAGGATAATCCAGCCGATATCGGCGAACTCGCGACGGATCAATATAGCGAATGATATGAGAAAACCGGGGTAAAGCGCCGCGAATATGGTCATGGATAATTTCGACGTATACCCACCCGTCTCCATCAATTTCCAGAAAGCGGCCAGGGAAAAGAGGACAAACATGACAAGCAAACCGACTTGAGAGGAAGCCGCGAACTGAAATACGGAAACAACCCCGATGGCAAGCAATGTAACCGGTTTTTTGCTCACGATAATCTTTTTGGAAAGCAGCATAGCAGTCAGCTCCCAGCTTCCCAGAAGAGCGACCATGAGGCAAAGCCCGTATAAAAACAGATCGCCTTTATAAATAATGAAAATAAACGCCGGGATTCCAACCGCCGAGACCGTAAGTCTTTTTATGAGATTATTTTTCATTATCGGGAGGAAGAAACCTTGCCGAAACGCCTCTCTCTTTTTTGAAACTCGCGAATAGCCAAAAGGAAATCATTTTCGTTGAAATCAGGCCAGAGGACGTCGGTCACGTAAAGCTCCGTGTACGACGTTTGCCAGATGAGAAAGTTCGAGATGCGCATCTCCCCCGATGTTCTTATCAGAAGATCGGGATCGGGCAGGCCGTTTGTTTGTAGATAACCGGCGAACATAGCGTCATCGATACTATCCGGGCTGATCCTTCCGTCGACGATATCTCTGACGATTCCCCTGACCGCCTCTATGATTTCGGTTCTTCCTGAGTAATTCAGGGCGAGATTTAGCACAAGCCCTGTGTTGTTCATAGTTTTATTTATAGCGTCGAGTAATATGTCGCGCCTTTTTTCGGGTAATTTCCCTATATCCCCTGTGGCGATCAGGCGAACGTTATTTTCCAGAAGTTCCGCGAGTTCCCGCCGGGTAGTCTCGCCGAGCAATTTCATTATAGCCGATATTTCTCGTTTCGGTCTTTTCCAGTTTTCGGTGGAAAATGTGTAGAGAGTTAAGTATTTAACGCCTATCTCCCCGGCGATTCGAACAACCTTTTTTACCGCCTTAACACCCTGTCGATGACCCAATATTCTGGGCAATCCCCTTTTTTTCGCCCAGCGCCCGTTACCGTCCATAATAACGGCAATATGGGCTGGCATATTACCATGGGATATTACCTCTTTTTTGAGTTTCTCCTGGGTCACGTCCGCGCCACTCCATTAAACTTCCATTACCTCGGTTTCTTTATCCTCCACAATGGTATCGATTTTCGAGGTGTAATCGTCGGTAAACTCCTGGATCTTTTTTTGTCCGATGTGAAAATCGTCCTCGGGGATTTCAGAGTCTTTCTCGGACTTTTTCAGCTTCTCGATAGCGTCGCGTCTGATATTGCGCATCGATATCTTGCCATCCTCCCCGAATTTTTTAACCAGTCTGACCATATCTTTGCGGCGTTCTTCGTTAAGGGCGGGAATCGGCAGGCGGATAACATTACCCTCGATCACCGGGTTCAGTCCCAGATCGGCTTTCTGAATCGCTTTGATTATATCGGGTATGATATTCTTTTCCCACGCCTGCACAACCAGAAGTTTAGGGTCCGGCGCGGAAACCGCCGCTACCTGTTTTAAAGGTGTCGCCGAGCCGTAATACTCCACCTTGATCCCGTCGAGAATTGTCGTTGTAGCCTTGCCGGTACGGATATTGGCAAGCTCCCTGCTTGTGGCCTCTAAGGCCCTTTCCATTTTCCGGGTCGTTTCCTGATAAATTTGTTTCAACATAAGAGCCTCGGTCAGCTTACAAGTGTTCCAACATTTTCACCATTTATTATACGCATCAGATTGTCTTCCCTGTACAGATTAAAAACGATAATGGGCATGTTATTGTCCATGCACATGGAAATAGCGGTGGCGTCCATAACTTTCAACCCCTGGTTTAAAACATCAAGATAGCTTACCTTTTCGTATTTTACGGCGTCTTTATTCTTGACCGGATCGCTATCGTAAACGCCATCGACCTTTGTCCCTTTAAGAATCACATCGGCCTCGACTTCGGTGGCTCTCAACGAGGCGGCGGTATCGGTTGTGAAATACGGGTTACCCGTTCCCCCCGCGAATATTACGACACGTCCCTTTTCCAGATGCCTCAACGCTCTTCGCCTGATAAACGGTTCCGCTACCGCGGACATTTCTATGGCTGTCATTACCCTGGTAAATTTGCCCGCTTTTTCCAGGTATTCCTGAAGGGCAAGGGAGTTGATGACCGTCGCCAGCATGCCCATGTAATCGGCGCTGACCCGATCCATACCTTCCGCGGCGGCCTGAAGCCCGCGGTAGATATTGCCGCCTCCGATTACTATACCGACCTGGACGCCTTTATCTACGAGCGCGGCGATCTGACCGGCTATACCGGCAAGCGTTTTCCCATCGAGAGCCCCGTGGGATTTATCGCCCATGAGGATTTCGCCCGAAAGTTTCAGCAAAATCCTTTTGTATCTGATGAGGTTTCCGGAATTATCCCCTGATGAGGATCCGGAATCCGGGGAAGTATCCAATTATTCCCCCATTCGGAAACGAACAAACCTCTTTACGATAATATTCTCGCCCATCTTGGTAACAGCGCTGCTTATCAGGTCTCTAATCGTCATTTCCTGATCTTTAATAAACGGCTGTTCCAATAAAACGACTTCCTGAAAATATTTGGAAAGACGCCCCTCAACTATCTTATCGACTATTTTTTCCGGTTTGCCCTCGTTGAGCGCCTGTGTCCTGTAAATTTCCTTCTCTTTTTCCAGAGTTGTCTGATCGAGTTGATCCCGATCAACCACTAACGGATTAGCGGCCGCCACCTGCATGGCGATATCCTTGGCAAGATTCTGATAATCGTCGGTGCGAGCCACAAAATCGGTTTCGCAATTGATCTCGAGCAAGACACCCAATTTGCTTCCGGGATGTATATAGGAGTAAATTAACCCCTCGTTCGCCGAACGATCGGACTTTTTGGCGGCCTTTGAAAGTCCCTGTTTGCGCAGGAAAGCGACGGCCTTTTCCATATCGCCTTCGGATTCGACAAGGGCTTTTTTGCAATCCATCATACCGGCCCCGGTCATTTCACGTAAACCCTTAACAGCTTTAGCGGTTATCTCCATTTATTGTTTCTCCTGATCATCCGAAGCGGAATCATCTTTGTCCGAGGCGGCTGCTTCCATTTCCGCGGAGCTTACTTTGTTCTGCGTCTCGATCATCTCGTCGGTTAAAGCCCTGATTATTATAGAAATAGACTTAATAGCGTCGTCGTTGGCCGCGATGGGATAATCGATGGGAGTGGGGTCGGAATTGGTATCGAGAATCCCGATAACCGGAATTTTCAGAATATTGGCCTCGGCAACGGCAATCCTCTCCTTTTTCGTATCTACAATAAAGAGCAGAGACGGTAAGGAATACATATCCTTGATACCGATTAAGAATTTTTCCAACCTGGCAAGTTCCTTTTCAAGCTTACTGGCTTCTTTTTTAGTGGATTTTTCGAAAAAACCTTCCTCTTTCATTTTTTCGAGATCGCGGAGCCTTTTGATATTACGCTTAATGGTGGTGAAATTGGTAAGCATACCGCCCAGCCAGCGTTCGGTAACGAAATATTGATCGGAACGATTAGCCTGATTTCTGATTACTTCCTTGGCCTGTTTTTTTGTACCCACAAACAGGACCTTTCCGCCCGCCTCGACTACCTCTCTTATCTTCTGACTGGCCCTGTTAATGGAAAGCAGGGTTTTATTCAGATCGATGATATAAATGCCGTTTTTCGCGGTGAAAATGAATTTCTTCATTTTGGGGTTCCAACGCCTGGTCTGATGACCGAAGTGAACCCCGGATTCGAGTAGATCTTTAACCGTTAATTTTGACATGGTTTCTCCTCCACCGGTTTCATCCATCGGATGACTCCCCCATCGGGGGAGACCACATCCTCAGTCCGCCGGTGTGCGTCGTTAAAAAATGTTTATCTCTTCGAGAACTGGAAGCGTTTACGCGCCTTTACCTGTCCGTATTTCTTGCGTTCGACCATACGGGAATCCCTGGTCAGAAGACCGTTGCGCTTTAAAACAGGGCGCAATTCGGGATCAAATTTCAAAAGCGCCCTGGCGATACCGAGGCTGATAGCCCCGGCGTGGCCGGTAAGCCCGCCGCCAGCCGCTACGCAGATAATATCCAGTTTGCCCGATAATTCAGCCGTTTCTACCGGCTTTAACGCATGCATGACAAGGTTAGCCCGGCATAGATGCGAGCCGATCTCCGAACCGTTAACCGTGATCTTTCCCTTGCCTCGCTTTAATCTGACCTTGGCAGTCGCCTCTTTGCGACGCCCGGTACCATTGAAATACTCGTCGGCCAATTTACCTCCACTAACTTCTATCTAATATTTATTTTTTCTGGTTTCTGCGCGGCATGAGGATGCTCAGACCCGGCATAGACATAAAGCTTGTTATACAATCGCCGGCCAAGCTTATTACGGGGCAACATGCCTTTTACCGCTTTCTCTACTACTCTCTCAGGGTGTTTCTCAAGCATAGTCTCCACCGATGTTTCCTTGAGTCCGCCCGGATATCCGGAATAAGAATAATATTTTTTCTGCGAAAGTTTCGAGCCGGTCAGGGCTACTTTTTTGGCGTTTACTACTACCACAAACCCGCCCATATCCAGGTGAGGAGTGAAAAGAGGATTATCTTTGCCTCGAAGGATCGTGGCTATCCTCGTGGCCATCCTGCCCAGCACCTCGCCGTCGGCGTCGATCAAATACCATTTCTGATTCTGTCTATCTTGTTTAGGTATCAACGTTTTCGTATTCATCTTCGCTCCATTTAATCCTTCGAGCCCCAAAATTATTACAAACGTGTAAATTTAAGGGCTTTATCCCCGGTGTCAAGTAAAATTATGTAATTACTCAATCCATTTTTTCATCATCAATCATCTCCGCGAATACGTCAGCGATTCGGCACGTCCCCCTATGGACTCTTATAAGTATCGTCCTTATAGCGGTTTATGTTGAGGATAATCGTCCCGCGGACGGAATATTGTGTTCATACTGTTTTAGTTAATTAACCCTTTCAGGCGGTGAGATAATGCCGTTTTCGGTTATGATGCCCTCGATCAGAGTATGCGGGGTAACGTCAAAAGCCGGATTATGAACAGGCGAATCAAAAGGAGCGATTAATTTACTGCCGCAACGCCGAATCTCGTCGGCGCCGCGATTTTCTATAGGAATTGAGGAGCCGTCGGGACAATCCGGGTCAAATGTCGATGATGGCGCCGCGCAATAGAACGGAATATTATGGTATTTCGCCAGTACGGCGAGAGAATAGGTGCCGGTTTTATTAGCGAAATCGAGATTTTTGGCAACCCTGTCCGCGCCGGTTATGACCAGATCGATCTTCTCCTCGGCCATTAGCCGACCAGCCATATTGTCCGCGATAAGCGTATACGGTACGCCCGCTTTCGCAAGCTCCCAGGCGGTCAAACGAGCCCCTTGCAGTACCGGACGAGTCTCATCGACCCAAACCTCGATTCTCTTCCCGGCGAAGTGGCCGGTATAAATAATCCCCAGAGCCGTACCGATTCCCCCCGTTGCCAATGCGCCCGCGTTGCAATGAGTCAGGATACGGCAGGCCGCGGGAACGATCTCGTTGCCGAACTTCCCTATCTTCTCGCACATGAGGGCATCTTCGGTATGGATCGCCCGCGCCTCGGCGAGCAGAACCGTTTTCAAGTCGGCGTTTTCTTTATTCCGTTCGCGAATCGACACCATTCGTCGAACCGCCCATGGCAGGTTCACAGCGGTGGGACGCGACGAGATCAGATCCTCACAAGCTGTTTCGAATTCCCTGTCGTTTTTTGGATTTGAAAGCAGGCAAAGGCCGTAGGCGGCGACTATGCCGATGAGAGGCGCGCCCCGAACAGTGAGATTGCCGATAGCCTCGGCGACCTGTCGAACCGATTTTAAAGGAAGATAATTTTCGGTTTCGGGAAGCGCGCGCTGATCGAGCGCGATTAAAACGCCGTCGTCCCAATGGACAGATGAAAACCCAAGTTTATCGAGAATGCTCACTCAGTCGCCCACAAGCTGGACTACAATCTCGCGGGAACGCGATCTGTTATCGAAATCGACAACTACTATCTGTTGCCATGTGCCGAGATCCAGCCGGCTATTATCAAATGGGACGCTCAGCGACGTTTTCACCAGAAATGAACGAAGATGCGAAAAACCGTTGCCGTCGCCCCAGGTTTTATCATGTTCATACGGGATTCCGCTGGGGATAAGTTTCTCCATGAGCAGGGGGATATCCTCGAGCAAGCCCGGTTCGTATTCGATCGTGCTGATAGCGGCAGTCGAGCCGCGCACCGCGACAGTGCAAACACCCTGACTAAGCCCGGATTTATCGACTATGGCGGCAACGTCCGGGGTGATATCATGGATACTGCAGACGCCCTCGGTTTTGACGTTGATAAAATCTCTATATACCGACATGGCTACAACATCGAATAAACAACGTTACCGTCAACCACGGTCATGACCGTCTTCCCGGTGAGTTTCCGTCCGGCGAACGGACTGTTCCGGGATAGCGACTTGAACTCGTCGGGGTTGACCTCCCACTCCAGATGCGGATCGATAACTGTGAAATCGGCGGGCGCGCCGATCTCGAAACTTCCGCCCGGTATGCCCAGAATCCTGGCCGGCCCGGTTGAAAGCCTGTTAACCGCTGACGGCCAATCGAGTATTTTAGTTTCTATAAGCTCGGTTATCACCAACCCTACCGCCGTCTCCAGCCCGATTATCCCGAACGGCGCGTAATCGAACTCGAACTCCTTCTCCTCTACCGAGTGGGGAGCGTGGTCAGTAGCGATAGCGTCGATGGTGCCGTCCTTCAGACCTTTCTTGACCGCCTCCACATCCTTTTTACCCCTGATCGGAGGGTTGATTTTAAGATTGGTGTTGAAAGATTTTACCAACTCATCGGTTAAGGTAAAATGATGCGGTGTCGCCTCCGCGGTAACGTTGATTTTGGCTCTCTTGGCTCTGCGGATCATCTCAACGCCCCCCGCCGTTGAAATGTGGGCGATATGCACCCGGCCTTTCGTGAATTCGGCCAGCATTATCTCCCTGGCGACCATTAAATCCTCCGCCAACGATGGTAATCCTTTCATGCCCAACTGGGAGGAAATAAAACTCTCGTTCATAACACCTTCGGCGGCCAGATCGCTATATTCGCAATGGGAGATCAACGGGACATCGCACGACGTGGCGTATTCCATCGCCCGACGCATAATATCGTTGTTCTGGACGCCGTAACCGTCATCGGAGAACGCCACCGCGCCGCAGGCGGTCATCTCGAGCATCTCCACGAGCCTCTCGCCCTTTTGTCCCACGGTGATCGAGCCGACCGGATAAACTTTGACGGGAGCGACCATGGCCCGGTCGTTGATATACTCGATAGCCCCGACCGTATCCAGGGGCGGATCGGTATTGGGCATGCAGGCGATGGATGTAAACCCTCCGGCGGCCGCGGCCTCGGAACCGGACATAATGGTCTCTTCGTCTTCCCTGCCGGGTTCGCGAAGGTGAACGTGCATGTCGATAAAACCGGGGCAAATCAAGAGATCATCGAGGTTTAGAGATTTCTTTCCGGAGGATATCGATTTCGGGCGTTTATCCACTTTATTGATCTTGCCGCCGGAAATATGTATGGTTGCCCGGCCGACATAACCCGTTAGGGGATCGACTATCTTTCCGCTTATTTGCATTATATCATTCTTCATCAATTCTACCCCTTCGAGCTGAAAGTAAATAGAGTATGGCCATCCTGACAGCGACACCGTTGGTGACCTGCGGCAGAATTACCGAATAGGGCGCCTCGGCGACCTCCGACGATATCTCCACGCCTCGATTCATAGGCCCCGGATGCATGATCGTGAAATTATCGTTGAGGTTCTTCAACCGATCTTTTGTTATACCGTAAAACCTGCTGTATTCCCTCAGGCTGGGCAGCAAACCGGATTGCTGGCGTTCCTTTTGAATTCTAAGGATATTGACCACGTCCTTGCCCATCAACGCTTCATCGAGATCGTCATAAACCTTCACCCCGAACTTCTCCATCTCCACCGGGATAAGGGTTGGGGGGCCGCATACGGAAACCTCGGCACCCATGGTTAAAAGACCCCATATATTCGATCTGGCCACCCGGGAATGCTTGATATCGCCGACAATAACGACTTTCAGGCCCTCGATCTTGCCGTATTTTTCCCGTATGGTGTACATATCCAATAGCCCCTGGGTGGGATGTTCATGCGCGCCATCACCGGCGTTGATTATGGTCGATTCACAGGTTTCGGCGAGATAATGCGGTGACCCTGCCGCCTGATGACGAATCACAATCATATCGATTTTCATAGCCTCTATATTCCAGACGGTATCCTTGAGGCTTTCCCCCTTGGAGGCGGATGACCCCGACGCCGAGAAATTTACCGTATCTGCCGAGAGGCGTTTCTCGGCAAGTTCAAAAGAGATTCGGGTTCTTGTGGAGGGTTCGTAGAAGAGGTTTACGATAGTTACCCCGCGCAATGTCGGCACTTTAGGGATCGATCTGGAGAGAACCTCCTTGAACGATACGGCGGTATCCAGAATAAGGCTGATATCTTCGGCATCGACACCTTCGAGACCGAGCAGATGACGGATCTTAAGGCTCATACGCCTCCCCTTCCGCTTCGGTCTATTATTACTTTATCGATATCGCCTAATTCCTTAAGATGCACCTCCACCCTCTCTTTTTGGGTCGTGGTAACTTCCAGTCCTGTAAAATCTGCTTTTATCGGGAGTTCCCGGAGACCGCGATCCACCAGGACGGCCAGTCGAATGGCCCGGGGTCTTCCGAAATCTATAATAGCGTCAAGCGCCGCCCGAACCGTTCGCCCGGTGTATAAGACATCATCCACCAGAATGATAATCTTATCGCTGATATCGAACGATATCTCGGTCTCCCGCACCAATGGCTGATCGAGCTTATCCTGGATATCGTCTCTGTAAAGAGTGATATCTATTATCCCTACCGGTATTTCGGTTTTGCCTATTTTCTCGAGGGTCGCGGCTATCCGTTTGGCCAAAAACGCTCCCCCGGTTCTAATGCCGATTATAGCCAGATCCGAGGTTCCTATATTTCGCTCGATTATCTCGTGGCATATTCGATTAAGAGCGAGCTTTATAGATTTCGAATCCATTATTTTTTCGGCACTGTTCTTCGTCATTCACCCTCCGCGTCTATTTTCGGTCGATTATTTCGGTTTCGGTTATAAAAAAATCCGCCCCTTAAGGCGGAATTTCATCTCTTTTGAAATATCACTCATCGCTTTAAAAGCTATTCGGCACAGCCGACGTTAGAACGTAAATATACATAATGAATTCAATTGTCAAGAGATTTCTGCATTGGATCAAGAAGGCAATCAATTGTCGGCAAACCGCAAAAAAGCAGGTTTCAACATCCTATGTTGAACGGCAAAATCTGACAATGCGTATGAGCATGAGAAGATTTACTCGCCTTACAAATGGCTTTTCCAAGAAGATTCAAAACCTTGAAAATGCGGTTGCCCTTCATTTTATGCACTATAATTTCTGCCGTATTCATCAGAGCCTTAGAATGACCCCGGCTATGGCCGCCGGAGTAATAGATAAACTATGGGATATAGAGGATGTCGTTAAGCTATTGGAATATAAGGAAGTAGGAAATTAACACGCTTTATTCTCTAATTAATCCTTGCATAATATTCGAATAACCCTATATTTTAAACAATGCGGTTAAATGAAAATTAAAAAAAAACGAAACAAAGTGGGAGTTTTACCGATTATAAATATTATGAAAGCAAAAACAAAAAAAAATGAAAAAATAAAGACTGATTCTACAAGTAGACAAGATTTTTATCTCAATGAAGAAGCAAAAAACTGGGATTTTTCTGATTATGTTCGGGTAACTTCTGGCCCCCGTGGAATGGTATTGTCTTTTGGAAAATTTATTCGCGAAGATGAAAAGTATGGTATTTTTAAGGAAATCATACTTCCTTATGATGTTGTGGAATCCCTAAATAAGATCATAAAACAGCAATTTGATAAGCTGATTGAAGATGGATCGCTTAAGAGAATTGAAGATAAAAAGGGGAAATAATATGGATAATACAGTGCAACATTCAGGGAAAATAAAATATTCAGCAAAGCCGTCTTTGTGGTCAGGATATATCTCATTTACTACCTACCTTGTTGGCCATGATTTAGAATGGGGCCGCGAATTCATTTGCAGCGATAGCCTCGTCGATGAAATAAATATAGCTGTTGCGGAAGCTGAAGATCCTAATAATCATACTACCTACAATACTGTAGAACAATTTTTGGATTCCTTAAGAAAACGCTAAGATTTGCTGAAAATCGTTGAAACATCTTCTTATAAAAGACAATTCCTAAAAATCATCTCGAAAATTACACCTGACATGAAAAATGAATTTATAGACTCTATAAGAATATTTTTATCATCGCCATTATATCCACCAGACTTTCTCGATGATGGAAAATTAAAGAATAGAAAAATACAAAAAAAATTAGGTCACGTTCGATCTTTTAGGCCCCATAGTGATTATAGAATAATATATGCCAGAGATCTTGGAAATAATAAAATTATATTTCTAACAATCGGTCATAGGAAACAAGTTTATAGAGATTTTAGTAAGTCTATATAGTTTGGGTAGGTATCCCTTTTTTTCTCAAACTGACCCACTACCGAGATTTCCCTTCTCCGGACGATCGACGACTGATCTCGGCGGCTATATATCGGGGGTTTATCGACGGTTTCGGCAATTTCAACCCTAAAGCGGCGAGCTTTCGGCGAAGATATATAAGCCGGTTCGCCGGAAGATCGATCATTTCGAGATAATCGGGGTCATCGAAAAAATCGCCTGCCGTGACATCAAATACTTTATTGCCCGACCTTAATCCGATTATTCTATCGGTGATCTCAGCCAGAAACGGCAGATCATGGCCTATTACCAGGATGGCTTTACCCATTTCGGCTAATCTCTCGATGATTTCGACAAGTTCGATCTGCGAATAAGGATCGAGAAAAGCGGCGGGCTCGTCGAGAATTACTACGTCCGGATCCGCGATCAAGGTGCCGGCAAGGGAGACTTTGCGTTTTTCCCCGCCGGAGAGGGAATCGACAATCCTGGTTTCGAATCCGGAGAGGTTCACTTTCTCCAGAACCGCGGATATATCCGCCTCCGGCAAACCCAGATTCCCGATAATGGAATTCATATCCTCGGCTACAGTCGGTCCCATCAATACCGCTTCGGGCATTTGCCAGCTTATGCCAATTTTTTTCCTCAATTCCTTAAGACCGTATTCGGTAATCGATATTCCATCGATCCTGATTTCACCGTTCTGGGGCCTAAGCAATCCGGCCAGCAAGAACGCCGACGTGGATTTTCCGGAACCGGCGGGCCCCACGATTCCGGTAATCAAGCCGGGGTATAATATCAGGTTATCAATCTCGAGCCTGAAAGAACTTTCCGGGTAAGAAAACTCCAGGTTCTCGAGCTTCAGCAGGCGATCCCCCGCGTCGGTTTTCCCGGCTAAAATATCGCCCGATAGATTGCTTGTTGATTGAATAGTCGAGCAAAAGGAATCTATTGATTTTGAATCGGTTAAATCTATTCCGAGAGTCTGTTCGCATACTATTCTGGAGGGAACCGTCAATCTGTATTTCCTCAACGACTCCTCATCGGCGAGTATCCTTTCCGGCTCGCCGGAAACGACAATACTCCCGGAGTTCATTATAACGGTTCTATCTCCCCTCAGCGCCTCGTCGGGATATTGAGTAACATGAATAATAGCCATACCTTCGTTTTTCAATTCATCTACAAGGTCGAGTACTCTATCGCGATATCCCGGATCGAGAAAGGTAGTCGGTTCATCCAGCAGCAGGACCTTTGGCGAGGCCGCGATCGCGCAGGCCAAATTAACCAGCTGCGTCTGCCCGCCGGATAGGTTTTGAGGCTTCGAATCTAATAAAAGCTCCAGAGAAAAACGCAAAACAACCGAATCGAATATCTCATTTTGTTTTTTTAGAGGCAAACCGAGATTCTGCAATACCGCGATTATCTCGGTTTTGACGTCGGGCATTAAAAATTGCCCGCCCGGCTCCTGGAATACGGCGGCTACTATACCGAAAAGATCGTCGCCAAAACGACCCGGGCGCACTAGTTTGTCATCGACCATAATATCGCCCCCGGCAAGATCGATCATACCGCAAATCGCTTTTATCAAAGTCGATTTACCCGAACCGTTGGGCCCGAGTATGGATAGGTACTCCCCCCTTCTCAAGTGAAGGCTGAGAGATGAAATAGCCGGGTTAACGTCAACCTGCCGGTATTTGACCGTAATGTTGTTTATCTTAATCATAAAAAAACCCCGACCGATGGGCTTATTTAAAAAGTCATTGCGAGGAGGCCGAAGGCCGACCGCGTCCCTGCCCGGAAGTGGCGGGGCGAAGCAATCTCTAATTTATTCGCCCGTAAGGAAGATAGATTGCTTCTCCCGCCTCCGGCGGGATCGCAATGACAAAAATCTGACTTTTTGAACGCTCCCCGATAATCGGTGTGTTTTTTAATCCTGATATGATATATCGAGATCACGGGCCGCCCGGGCCTCATCGAGCCTGCTTACGGGTGTCGTATGGGGGGCGGATCTAACCTTATCCGGCTCTTTTTCGACCTCATCGGCGATAGACAGCAATATCTCCGCGAAATTATCCAGCGACGCTTTACTTTCGGTCTCCGTAGGTTCTATCATCAACGCTTCCGGTACGATCAAGGGGAAATATACCGTGGGAGCGTGAACTCCGAAATCCAGAATCCGCTTGGCTATATCGGCGGTTCTGACACCCCGCGCTTTCTGCCTGAGCCCGGAAAGGACAAATTCGTGCATGGTGCCGCCGTCGAAAGGTAAATCGAACCTGCCTCGCAGTTTCTCTCTTAGATAGGCGGAGTTGATAATCGCTGTCTTCGATATCTCGAATAATCCGCTGGCGCCGTTTAATCTTATATAGCAATAAGCTCGAATTAAATTGGCTATATTTCCATAGAATCCATGAACCCTGCCGATAGATTCGGGCTTTTTATAGTCTAAGAAGAAGAAATCTGTTCCTTTGCGATCCTGCTTTTTCTCAACCGATGGGGCGGGTAAAAAAGGTTCCAGAATTGATTTTACCCCGAGCGCTCCCGCTCCGGGTCCGCCTCCGCCATGGGGGGTCGAGAAGGTTTTATGCATATTGAAATGAACGACGTCGAATCCCATATCTCCGGGCCGGGCGATCCCGAGAAGAGCGTTAAGGTTGGCGCCGTCCATATAAAGCATTCCGCCCGACTCGTGAACCAGATGGGCGATTTTTTGAATTTCAGATTCGAATAATCCCAGGGTATTCGGATTCGTAAGCATGAAAGCGGCTAAATCGTCATCGCAATGTTCGGCGAGTTTTTCGAGATCTACACGTCCCTCGGAATTGGACTCTATCTGGACAACGTCGTAACCGGCCATAGCCACTGACGCCGGATTGGTACCGTGAGCCGAATCGGGAATCACGACCTTTTTGGGGGTTCTCTTGTTAGAATTATGATAAGCGCGAATCATGAGCAGGGCTGTGAATTCCCCGTGAGCGCCGGCCGCCGGTTGAAGAGTAACGGCATCCATTCCGGCGATCTCGCATAAATATGATGAAAGATCATAAAGGAGCGATAGAGTTCCTTGCGTTATCTCGTCGGGGCTATGCGGGTGCGCGAGGGTGAACCTTTCGGATCTGGCCAGGGATTCGTTGATCTTCGGGTTATACTTCATCGTGCATGAACCCAGGGGGTAGAAGCCCTTATCCAGATGATGATTCTTTACCGAGAGGGAGATAAAATGTCTCATTACCTCGGGCTCCGATACCGACGGTAAATCAGCGGGTTTGTTCCTTATGCAATCAGCGGGAATAACGTCGGTTATCTCGGCTTCCGGAACGTCTGATTCGGGAAGGGAAATACCCTCGGTGCCCTCTGTAGAGAGATTGAATATCAGTTTATCGTAGATGCCCGACATTTACTTTTTGTCCTCCAAATCGGCTACCCGTTTTTTTATCCAGCCCGCGTTTTCACCGTCGGGATAGTTTTTCAGATAGTCGCGATATGTTTTCAACGCTTTTTTGCTGTCCCCTTTTTTATTGGTATAGTATCCGATTATAGCCCGCGCGTCATCGGCCTCTTCGGTGCCGGGGAATTGCTCGATTATCAACCCGGCGGTTTTTATAGCGCCGTCATAATCTTTAGCCCGTCCTTTTACATCGTAGATCGATTCAAGAGCTTCCAACCTATGTCCGTTTTCGTTATCCGGGTCGAGTTTTAAAATCCTGCCGTAATAATCCAGGGCTTTATCGAATTCGCGGCGGCTTGTCTGTTTTTCGGCGACAATTAAAATATACTCCTGGTTTTCGGGTTCATCCTCGAGCCTGATGAGATAATCGTCAAGAGTCTCTTTTCCCTGAAGGTATAGCTGTACCTGGTTATAAAAATCTGTCGGAGATAGATATCCCCAGATTCGGTCGATCTCCTCGCCGTTGGATTTGGTAATCACAATAGTGGGATATCCTGAGATTCCGAAATCCTTCGCCAGGCTCGTATCGACTTCAGCGTTGATCTTTACGAATATATTATCCACGGACATGCCGATAACCAATGGATCGCTATAGGTATTAACGTCGAGAGAATCACACCACTTACACCAATCGGTATAGAAATCTATGATCATCGTCATATCCGATTCCGCGGCTTTCATGCCCGCGATCGAATAATCGGTTTCAAAGTCGATCCATGTCGGCGTCGGCTTTTTATCGCCTCCGCACGATATTATAAGTAAAACAATTAACATTGCACTTAAAATAGAGTTAACTTTCACAACGCCTCCTCGGCCGGGACGATTATCTCGACTATTTCCGACGCTCGCCGGACTTGATCGCTTGTTATATATAAACGAAAATCGAAATAGTATAGATTTATCGGCAGCATGCCCCTCAAATATGAACCTGCCGGCGATTTCAACAGGGACGGTATTCCCTCTATCTCGAGAGCGTTTTTTACCATCTCCACTAGAATCTGGTTTTTGGAAGAATATATCATGGTCAATTCATCAGAGTACTTTTCTCTCGAGTTATCGTTATTCAAATTATCCGACCTTCGATAGCTCATAGACCAGATCGTCGATTTGACGTTTGGAACTTTTTTCGGTCACGGCGATCATCAGGCATCCTTTAAGTCCCAGCTTGAATTTACCCAGATCTATCCCGGCTAAAATTCCCTTTTTCGACAGTTTGTTTATGATCCTTCCCGGCGGGACGGGAGTCTCTATCATAAATTCCTTTAAAAACGGACCTTTGAACTTGAGAGAGTAACCGGGCAATTCGGAAATCTTCCCGGCGGCGTAGCGAGCTTTCGAAAGGCAAAGCCTGCCGATTTTCTCAAGTCCCTTCGGCCCCAGCAGAGACATGTAAACCGCGGCCGCCAGCGCGCACAACGCCTGGTTGGTGCAGATATTCGAGGTGGCTCTCTCGCGGCGGATATGCTGTTCCCGTGTCTGCAGGGTCATGACATATCCAACACGTCCTTCTTTATCCTTAGTCCTCCCGGAAAGGCGCCCCGGCATTTTCCGCAAAAACTCACGTCGGGCCGAAAGCAATCCGAGATAGGGTCCGCCGAAATTGAGGGGAATTCCAAGCCCCTGACCCTCCGCTACCGCCAGGTTCGCGCCGTTTTCGGCGGGGGAAGCGAGGATTCCCAATGTCAGCGGATCATAAATATTTATAAGAAGCGATCCCTTTTCTTTTATGTCAGGCGCGATATCCTTGACGCGCTCTATCTGTCCGAAGAAGTTGGGGCTCTGTAAAACCACGGCCGCTGTTTTTTCCGAAATCTTATTTCGTAAATCGTCGATATCGGTCGAGCCGTCTAAGATCTTCAAAGGTTTGACACTTAAATCCAGCCCCGAAAGATAGGTCTCCACCGTTTCGATATAATAAGGATTGATCGATTGAGAAATGAGGATCTCCCTTTTTCGGGTATGCGACGTCGCCATCAGTACAGCCTCGGCTAAAGCCGTGGCGCCGTCGTAGAGCGACGCGCTGGTAACTCCCAGGCCGGTTAATCGCGAAATGAACGTCTGGAATTCATACATGGTTTGCAGAGTGCCCTGAGCGACCTCGGCCTGGTAGGGGGTGTAGGCTGTATAATACTCCGAACGAAGTAGAATATGATCCACCGCGGCGGGGATGAAATGGTCGTATGCCCCTCCTCCGGCGAAACATGAATCGATGCCGGAATTAAGATCCGCTGTCTTTCGGACTTCGCGGTCAAGCTCCAGTTCGGAAAGAGGATCGGGCAGGATAAGAGGTCTTTTTAAACGAAGGCTCGCCGGGACGGTCTTGATCAATTCCTCGAAATCGGAAACGCCGATATCGTCGAGCATACGTTGACAAATCAAAGAGGAATTTGGTATGTGGTTCATTGTTTATTTTTCTACCAAAGCGCCGTAGTCGGCGGCTCCGAGGAGATTGTCAAGTTCCGAGATATCGGACATCTTGATTTTAATTATCCATCCGTCGCCGTAAGGATCGCTGTTTATCAAAGACGAATCGCTTTCCAGATCGCCGTTAACCTCCACAACCTCGCCCGTGAGGGGGCTGAACAGATCGGATATCGCCTTGACAGCCTCGATAGTCCCGAAAGGTTTCATATACTCGATACTATCCCCTATCCGCGGAAGTTCAACGAACACTATATCTCCCAGTTCGCCCTGGGCGTAATCGGTAATCCCGATAACAGCGAAATCGTTTTCGACCCTTACCCATTCATGCTCTTTGGAATATTTTAAATCATCGGGTATCACAAATCCTCCTTGGCCACCGAATCGTCGATTTCCTCAATTTCAGAGGTCATGAATTTTTCGACGAATGAAATATCGTATTTCCCCGAAACAAAATCCTTGTTTTCAAATACGCGCTTGTAATAATCTATTGTCGTGGCGATACCCTCCACAATAAACTCTTCCAGGCACCGTTTCACCCTGTTTATCGCCTCCTGACGATTTTTCCCGGAAACAATTAACTTGGCAATCAGAGAATCATAGTTGGGAGGGATGGTATATCCGGCGTAAGCGTGAGTATCCACGCGAACGTTGTGGCCGCCGGGTATATGAAAGGCGGTGATTTTTCCGGGCGACGGGGCGAAATTACGTTTGGGATCCTCGGCGTTTATCCTGCATTCGAAAGTATGCCCGCTAAAGGTTATCTCTTCCTGTGTTTCGCTTAATTTCTCGCCGGCCGCGATCCTGATCTGTTCTTTGATCAGGTCTATGCCGGTAACCTCCTCGGTAACCGGATGCTCGACCTGAATCCGGGTATTTACTTCCATGAAGTAAAAATCGTTATTGGAATCGACCAGGAATTCAAAAGTCCCGGCGCCGGTATAACCGGCGGCCTTAGCTCCATCGACAGCCGCTTTACCCATTCGTTCTCTCAAAGGAGCGGTTATTATGGGCGACGGCGATTCCTCGATTAATTTCTGGTGTCTCCTCTGCACAGTGCAGTCGCGCTCTCCCAAATGAATCGCGTTCCCGTGGTTATCCGCCAGGATCTGAATCTCAACATGCCGCGGATTTACTATAAATTTCTCTACGTAAACATCGGGAGTGCCGAAGGCGACATTGGCCTCGGTTCTGGCCATATCGAAAGCTCTTTCCATATTATCCGGGAGTTCGACATAACGCATCCCGCGGCCCCCACCCCCCGCGGCGGCTTTGACCATAACCGGATAACCAATACTATCGGCGGCCGCCAGGGCGGCTTTTATATTGGTCACTATTCCGCCGGAACCGGGTATCACCGGCACCGCCGCGGCAGACATGGTTTTTTTGGCCAGGGATTTATCGCCCAGAGACCTGATAACATCATGACTCGGCCCGATGAACACGAGCTGACAGGACTCGCAGATCTCGGCGAAATCGGGGTTTTCGGCCAGAAAACCGTAACCGGGATGAATAGCCTCGGAATTGGTAATCTCAGCGGCCGATATTATTCTCCGGGGATCGAGATAACTCTCACTCGGCGGAGCATTTCCGATACAGACAGTTTCGTCGGCGAATCGAACGTGTAATGAATCCGCGTCGGCCCTGGAATAAACAGCCACCGACGATATCCCCAGCTCTTTACAAGCCCTGATTATTCTCAACGCTATTTCGCCTCTATTGGCGATCAGTATTTTATTAAACATCCTTCGCTCATTCCTTTGCTTTATAATAGCCGATAATATATGACTTTTCAATTGTCTATCAAATATATTTTAACACTCTTTTCTTGCGGCTTGTCTTCAAATAAAAAAGCCGGGCTAAACCCGGCTTATATCGCGTTCGAATATCTTTTAAAAACTGAGATCTTCGCTGGCTTTGGCTCCCCCGTCGAATTCCGACCAACCCCTATCCGAGGCGGAGGTGATCCCCTTAACCCGTAAATCGAAATCGTCGGGGTTAGAGCACTGGCCCATGGCTTCTTCGTAAGTTATGGTACCGTCACGATATAGATTCATGATGGCCTGGTCGAAACTCTGCATGCCGTATTGAATTGCTCCCTGCTCGATAAAATCGGGGATACTCATGGTTTTATCGGGATCCATAATGGCCTCTCTTATCGATCCTGTCGACACGAGTATCTCAACCGCGGGAACACGGCCGGGCCCGTCGGAGCGGGGCAGCAACCGTTGGCAAATAATCGATTTCAGCGTTCCGGCCAACAACAATCGTATCTGTTGATGCTGATGTGGAGGGAAAAACGATATTATCCTCGATATTGTTTCGACCGCGTTCATGGTGTGTAATGTAGTCAGGACCAGATGTCCCGTATCTGCCGCGGTCAGGGCTATGTTTATAGTATCCACATCGCGAATCTCTCCAATCAATATTATGTCCGGATCCTGGCGGAACGCGTGTTTCAGAGCCGCCGTGAAATTCTCCGTATCTCCCCCGATTTCGCGTTGGGAGATAATCGATTTTTTATCGCGGTAGATATACTCTATAGGATCCTCGATGGTCAGGATATTTTCATGTCTCGTATTATTGATATGCTCGACCATTGCCGCAAGCGTGGTTGATTTACCCGAGCCGGTCGTGCCTGTAACGATGACCAAGCCGCGCTTGTTCTCGGATATGGATTTGATTGTTTCCGGAAGATTCAACTCGTCGAAGCTTGGAACCTGGGTATTAACCTGCCTTATGGCGATACCAACGGTTCCTCTTTGTTTATACAGATTTATACGGAATCGTCCCATTTTCGATATCGAAAGCGCCAGGTCCATCTCGCGTTTTTTTAAGAATTTTTCCTTTTGCTCATCGTTAAGAATCTGGGACAGGATTTTATCCATATCGTCGTGTAGAATCACATTATCGTCGATAGATACCAGTTTTCCATCCGTACGGATCATCGGGCGGATTCCGACCCGCAAATGAAGATCCGAGGCCTGGCGGTTCTGCATTTCCTGCATCATCTGTTTAAAGTTCATCTATCTCACCTCGCGTATTAAAGACTAAAACAAGCGCGGAGCGCGCCTTTTACTATAGGTTATATCGACAAATAATAAGAGGGATTGAGTTCGATTAATCCGGATCGACCAAAAATAAGGGCTGGCCGAACTCGACCGGTTTGGCGTTTTCAACAAGGGTTTCCACTATACTGCCGGAAACTTCCGCCTCGATTTCGTTCATTAGCTTCATAGCCTCTATAATACAAACAACCTGCCCCTGGCGGATTTGCCCGCCGACTTCGACAAACGGCTTAGCCTCGGGGGCGGGGGACTTATAAAAGGTGCCCACCATGGGAGATCTTATCTCCACCAGGTTTGTTTTGACTTCCGGCTCCTTGGGCGATTCGGTCGTAATTTCGAGTTGGGAGACTTGCCGCTCGACTGGAGAGGCGCCCGCGCGCGCTTCCGGATTACCGTTTCTGTTACCGTTCTGGTAAATCTTTTTTCTGATGCTTACTTTTCGGCCCCAACTGGAAACCACGAGTTCGTCAATATTCGATTCCTCTACCATTTTTATTAAAGATCTTATTTTTGAAGGTCTCATCTTAATTCTCCCGCGATAGATACATCTCTATTTTACTAAAGCTCTATCAACTCTTTTGGCGATTTACTCAGGATCTGGCCGCCCGACGATGTTACCAATACGTTGTCCTCCACACGGACTCCGCCCCAATTGGGAACATAAATACCGGGCTCAATAGTCACAACCATTCCCTCGGCAAGGGTATCGGTCGATCGGGGATTGAGGCTCGGATTGTCATGCACAACCAAACCGATCCCGTGACCGAGTCCATGACCGAAATAATCGCCGTACCCGGCCTTCATTATGATATCCCTGGCGACGCCGTCAAGACGACTGCATGCCAGACCCGGTATGACCGCCTTACAGGCCTTTTTTTGAGCGGTCAGGACAACATCGTATATCTTCTTCTGCTTTTCTGTCGCCTTGCCCAAAACCACCGTTCTGGTAATGTCCGACGCGTACCCCTGATAGATACAGCCGAAATCCAAGGTAACGAAATCTCCCTTTCTGAGTTTTTTTGTCGACGCTATCCCGTGGGGCATGGATGATCGCTGCCCGGAGGCGACTATGATATCGAACGCTACCGACTCCGCGCCCATGGAGCGCATATTATATTCCATCTCGAAAGCGATCTCTTTTTCCGTTACCCCCGGCTTCAGACTTCCGAGAATATCGGCAAACGCCTTATCGGCGATGCGTATTGCTTTTTTTATTTTCTTGATCTCATCCGCGTCCTTAATCCGTGATAACGACTCGATCAGATTCTCAGTCGGTCTGAAATCAACTTTGGGCAGTAAATCTTTGAGCTTCTCGAGCATCTTAAGGGACATGTGGGCGGCTTCGACACCGACCCTTACCTTTTTAGAAAGCTCGCTGAGTTTAGGCAGCTCCGATGTCAATTCCCGATCCGCGATTGTCACTTTGCAGTTTTTCACCTCTTTCTGCGCCTGAACAAGGTAACGGAAATCGGTGAGGAAATAAGCCCGTCGCGGGGTCAGCAGGATCATGCCGTTAGATCCGGTAAACCCGCTTAAATAACGGACATGGGGTATATTAGTCACAAGCAGGCAGTCTATCTTCTCTCTTCTAAGAAGCGAAAACGCCTTTTTTATTCTCTGATCAGTCATTTCCGAGTCTCTTGGTCAAATCCTCGATTCTCCTTTTTAATTCCGGATCATGAGGATTCTTCTTTAGTAAATCGTAATAAATTTTCAACGCCTTGTTGTAATATCCCTGCCTCGTGCAGATTTCAGCGAAAGTCATGGTGTCGAAATTTATATCCTCGCCGGATGTTTCATTCTTGGATACCGTATCAGCGGAAACCTGGGCCGACGGTGATTTTTCCGCCGCGATTTCAATATCCCTGATCGCGGGGAATAGATTCTCGGCCATAGATCGGCCTTGCCCGGCTCTGATAATATCTCCTTTGGCCTGGTGAATCTGTCCGAATAAAATCCATCCGTTCACATGATCGGGATCGCGGGCTAACAAAGCGTTTATCAACTGTCCCGCTTTTTCCAGATCGCCTAACTGGTAGGCGAGGCTGGCCCCGATAACATATAGATCGTCATCCTGGACACCGCTGCGGATAGCCTCGAGGGCCATAGAAAGAGCGTCCTGAACCTGACCCCTCTTGCCTATCTCGTCGATCTCATACGCGCTGAGAGCAGACTCGTTTTTACCCATAACTTCCTTATCTATTAACACTAAGCTTCGATACAATCAAAGCTTCAGACATTTCTACCCAAAGGGGGCGAAATCTAATTTCGTCCCCGAATAATCATCATAACCTAAAATAAACCCGAATGTCAACCCTTTTGTTCGATGGGGGCATATTCTGTTACCTGTCAATGGGTTAAAGTGTTCCGCCGGCGCTTGAATTCTAATGATTAAGCCGTTTTAAGATCGCGCTGGTAGATTTCCCCCGAATCAAAGGAATACGGACTACTTTACCGCCGTTTTCCTTCACAACGTCGGCTCCGACAATCTCGGATATCTTGTAATCAGCCCCCTTGGCAAGGATATCCGGCTTCAACAATTTAATAAGATTTAAGGGGGTATCATCGCCGAATCCGACAACCAGATCCACTGGGGTAAGATACGATAGAAGCAACGCTCTTTCTTTAAATTCCATGATGGGCCGGTTTTTGCCTTTAAGCCTGCGCACCGAATTATCGCGATTCAACCCGATTATGAGAAAATCCCCTTTTCTCCGGGCCCTGTCGAGATAAAGAGCATGCCCGGAATGGATCAGGTCGAAACATCCATTGGTGAAAACGACCCTCTTTTTTTGCCGCCTTAGTTTCTCCCGTATAGCGACAGCTTCTTTTTGCGTTACTATTTTGGATTTCATTTTCTGTTATTCAACGCCTTTACCAGCTCATCCAACGTTATCCGCGCAGTACCGAATCTGGCTACCGCCAGCCCGGCGGCGACATTCGAGATGAAAGCGGCCTCGCGCATACTGGCGCCCGCGGTTTTAGCGACGGTCAATACCGCGATTACCGTATCGCCTGCGCCGGTAACATCGTAAACGGTTTTCGCCTCCACGGGGATATCCGTCCTCGATCTGTCTTTTTCAAAAAGGGCCATTCCCTTCTCTCCGCGGGTAATAAGAAGTGATTCGAGGTTTAGCTCATCCAAAAGATCCCAGCCTACCTGCTCCAGTATCGCCTCGCTGACGATTTTCTTACCGGAGATAAACCCTGCCTCGTGATGATTAGGCGTTATAACCGAAACATCGCGGTAATTCTTAAAATGTACTTCTTTCGGGTCAACCGCGATGAATTTGCCGGCTGTATTGGCCAGAGGGATCAAACGCGAAAGCAGATCGCCGGTAATCACCCCTTTACCGTAATCGGAAATTATGATACCGTCGACGTTAGCCAGTTCCTTTTCGATCCGGGTTATTATCTCCGAGGCCAGCTTTTCGCCGATCTCATCGGTAACCTCCCGGTCAATCCTCACGACCTGCTGGCTCCCGGCGACAATCCTGGTTTTCACGGTCGTGGGACGATCGGGATCAATTACCAACCCCTTATCATCAAGATCGTTGTCCTGCAATACCTTTTTAAACTGTCCGGCGAATCGATCATTCCCCACGAGGCCTACGAGCAGCGCCTCGGCTCCCAGCGCGGCCACGCTCGCGGCGACATTGGCGGCGCCGCCAAGATTAACCGTTTCATCTTTAGCGCTTACCACCGGTACGGGCGCTTCGGGTGAGATACGTTCCACGCTGCCACGGATATATCGATCCAGCATGATATCGCCCAGTACCAATATCCTGACACGTGAGAATTGGCCGGTTATTTGATTTATTCTCTCTTTTTCCATCAACATCCTCATTAATTGCCTTGACACAGCCTGTAATTATATTAAAATTTATCCTTTTAGGCAATATGTATCGGTAAATGGGACCAATTGAATACGAATCAAGGAGATACCGTGCAACAGAAACAGAGGCAGTTGAATATAGAGTTAGGTGAGAAGGAATCGGAGGGGATTTACTCTAACCTGGCTCTAATCGTTCATTCTCCGCAGGAGATAATAATCGACTTCGCCAGAGTCATGCCCGGAGCGACCAAGACGAGAGTTCTTTCCAGAATCATCATGACACCGACCCATGCCAAGATGCTTCATAAGGCGCTCGAGGATAATATTAAGAAGTACGAGGCTCAATTCGGCGAGATCAAGCTCAGCGGCAAGCCGGATAAGAGTATCGGGTTTCAGGCCGCCAAATGAAAGCAGGATATTTCTCTTTCGTTCTGCACTCTCATTTGCCTTATGTTCTAGGCCACGGCAGATGGCCCCACGGCACCGACTGGCTCAATGAAGCGGCGGCGGAAACCTATATCCACATACTTCTCGCCTGCGACAACCTGATCGGGAAAGGGGTATCGCCCAAATTTACAATCGGAATTTCGCCCGTCCTATGCGAACAGTTAGCCCATAATTCATTCAGGGCGGAATTCGCCGAATATTTAAAACAGAGAATCGAGGCCGCCGCGAACGATGCCGAGGAGTTTTATCGCACCGACCAGAACGATTTTTTGAAACTGGCGAATAATTGGGAAGACTTTTACAAGCAGGTATCTACCGCGTTTTACGATATTTATCATCAGGATCTCATAGGCGCCTTCCGTAAGCTCCAGGACGGCGGACATATAGAAATTATCACATGCGGGGCTACCCATGGCTACCTGCCTTTGCTTTCCCGCGACGAATCATGCCAGGCGCAGATCAAACAGGCGGTAGCGTCATACAAACGGTATTTCGGCAAGAATCCACGGGGGATCTGGCTTCCCGAATGCGCCTATCGTCCGGCGTATAAGTGGAGTCCGCCCGTATCGATCGAAAACCTCCCCGAAAGCTACCAGAGAAAAGGAATCGAGGAATTTCTTTCGGAAAACGGTATCGAATATTTTTTCGTAGATAGTTCCACGTTAAAAGGCGGCAAGGCTATAGGAGTCTATGTTGACAGGTTCGACGCCCTAAAATCGTTGTGGGGAAGATTCGAGGAGCAATACCAACCCCGAGAGGAAGATATCGAAAAAACGCCGCTTTCAGCCTATCTTGTGGGCGATAAAGAGGGCAAAACGCCGGTCGGCGTATTCACAAGACATCCCGATTCCAGCCTTCAGGTATGGTCGGGAGAATGGGGATACCCTGGAGACGGCAACTACCTCGATTTTCATAAAAAACGTTTCCCCGGCGGTCATCGCTATTGGCGGGTAACATCGGCGAAAACCGATCTCGCCGATAAGGGCATATACGATCCCGAGC
>SDBU01000371.1_pt1 | contig 64061 bp, 69 predicted proteins | sample 2277071 | NCBI WGS metagenome assembly SDBU01 (sample SAMN10397929, study PRJNA504765) | marine sediment metagenome | isolation source: marine sediment core GS08_GC12, 126 cmbsf | place: Arctic Ocean: Gakkel Ridge, Loki's castle | collected 2008 | reverse complement strand
GGACTGTGAACCAATGCTAGATACGAGTATAACAAAGGTCTTTAATAAAGTTATAGATCAAATAGAGCCCGCTGTGAACCTAAGCGAAGCGCATGGTTCACAGTGGAGCTGAGGGGAGTCGAACCCCTGTCCGAAAAGGCGGCGCAAAAGTCAACTACGAGCGTAGCTTCTGTTAAAATTTCACCCGGGATTTATCCCGAAGCCAGGATCTTCCCGCGCTATCCGATGTATTATCTTATTAACCAGCCAAACGGAAAAAGCTGATTAAGCAGCCGAAATAATTACATCTGGCCCCAAACTCTTCGGCAAAGTTTGGGCAGACGGGCTACTTATTAACTAAGCAGCAACTGGCACTTGAGCGAATGAAGGTGCAAGACCTTCAACCCACGCAATGTGCCCTAATGCAGTTTTAACGTTTGCATCTATATACGTTGCCATGTGTGATTAACGAGGTAAATGACCCCTCGGCTCGCGACTTATGCTACTACATCTTCCCGTCAAAACCCTTACAGCCCCGAACGCTTCGCGTAATTTTCAATGACCAATGACAAATGTCAAATGAAGGTTTTATTATTAGAGTGATTTAATTTCGTCTTTAAGAAGGCCCAAAAATGAGTCGATCTGTTCCGCGTTCATCTGGACAAGGAGTTCCCCAAACTTCTGCCAGTCCTCGGCTTCTTCCATAAGATCTTTATTTGATTTGATTTTTTCCAGTTCAAGTAAAATTTCCTTTTGTAGTTTCTTATTAGCTTCCTCAAGGGCAGCCTGAGGATCTTTAAGACCTGTTAATTTAATGACCTCTTCAAGGATGCGTTCAAATTCTTCTGCCCCGATTTCTTTTTCTTTGGCTTCTGTTGCCAGCGCGGCTAGCCTGACAGCAATGGCTCTGGCATCCATCTCTGGGCCGCGGCCAATACCTGGTTTAGCAGGAGCCGGCGTTGCCGGCCGGGCAACAGGCTGTTCCTCGGCTTTTTTAGCTTCTTTGCCAGCTTCTTTAGGAGTAATAGGCGGAGGAACATGCGGTTTGTTATGGGGAACTTGGATCATACGATGTTCATCTCCTTTAAGACATTATTGGACAGGAGCTTAGCCAGTTTCTCCATTTTTGCTTCTTCGATTTTTGACAAAGGCTTATCTTTAATGCCCTGCATTTCATTTTTAAGCATAGAACTGGCTTCCCGGTAAACATCTGCTACTGTATATTTTTGGGTGCTTCCAATTTTGTTAGCGCTCATGAATTTCTCCTTTAAAAGCTTTTTCAATTTCTTTTTTAGTTTCTCGGCGTCTAATTGTTTCACGTTTTTCGTACTTTCTTTTGGCTTTGCACAGGCCGAGATCTATTTTTACCCAATTACCATCAAGAAAGATTTTTAACGGTATCAGGGTCAAACCTTTTTCGGCCGCCTTGCCAATTAATTTCACTAATTCTCGTTTTTTTAAGAGAACTTTGCGTGGGCGGATGGGGTCAAGATTACGCTTATCAGCTGTTTGGTAGGGGGAGACGTGCATGCCAAAGATTAAGACCTCTTCCCCGCCTGCCCGGCGGGCAAGCTTAATCACCCTGCCAAAACTCTCTTTTAAGTTAACTTTACCCTGTCTGATCGATTTTACTTCGGAGCCTTCCAGCACCAGCCCGGCCTTATAGGTCTCTAGTATAGTGTAGTCAAATCGGGCCTTACGGTTTTCTGCAATAAGTTTAAAGTACTTGGCCACGGCCAATATTATAGCAGGTTTTCTAGGCCGTAAACCAGGCCTTTAACCTTTTTAACCTTGCGAATAGCCATGACAACGCCTGGCATAAACGAAATCCGAGAAATTGAGTCGTGTCTTATCTTTAAGGTTTGGCCCACACCGCCAAAAATCACTTCCTGGTGCGCAACCAAGCCCTGCAGCCGCACACTGTGGATGTGGATATCGCCCATTATGCCGCCCCGGGCATTCTTTACCTTTTCAATGCTTTTAACGGCTTTTCTCTTTACGTTGCGGCGGTCATCCAAAATTAACTGCGCAGTTTTTATGGCCGTGCCGGAGGGGGCGTCTACTTTTTGGTCGTGGTGCAGTTCGATAATTTCCACTTCCGGCAGATAATGGGCTGCGTCTTTGGCAAATTTCATCATTAGGATAGCGCCAATAGCAAAATTGGGCGCCACAATACAATTAACCTTGTTTTTTGAACAAAGCTTTTTTATTTCCGACAGGTTGTTCGGGGTTAAGCCTGTAGTGCCGACAACTGCATGGGCTTTGTTTTGCAAAATTGTTTTGGTGTTTTTTAGGGCAGAATCTGGATGAGTAAAATCAACCACTACATCAGCATTTGTGTCTTGAATAGCTTTGGCTAAATCGTCGCCAAGATCAAGCTGTCCTACTAATTCCAGATCAGCTTCTTTAAGCACGGCCAGCACGCTTTCGCTGCCCATTTTGCCTTTTGCGCCATTAACTAATACTTTAATTTTTGCCATTTTGTCCTCCTTATCTTTTGCCAGTGTGCCCAAACCCGCCAGTCCCGCGTTCAGTCTCGGGCAATTCCCCAACTTCTTCAAAATTTAAATGTTCAATTTTGTTGATAATCATTTGCGCAATGCGGTCACCGCGTTTGACGATTAAATCATTTTTACTGTGGTTCATCAAAATTACCCCAACTTCTCCTCGATAATCAGCATCCACAGTTCCTGGAGTATTTAAAATTGAAACCCCTTGTTTTAAAGCCAGTCCAGAACGGGGTCTAACCTGTGCTTCATGTCCCCCAGGTAAAGCAATTGAGATCCCAGTAGGGATTAATTTCCATTCTCCAGCTAGAATTTTCGTTTCTTTCTCAACTGCTGCATAAAGATCCACACCTGCTGCGTGCGTGCTCATGTAAGCGGGCAGGGGGAGATCTTTGCCATGCGGAAGTTTTTTTACCTGTACTTTTAACATTTGTTTTTAACTGAAATTTCTACTTAAATCCTTCGATACCATTATAGACCGAAGCTTGCTTTTGGGCAAGTATGTCGAAGGAGAAAAAAACATGTCAGTGCTTAGAGTTTCAGGTAATTTTTTTCGAGGTAGGAAATTTCCCGGGATCATAACAGTTGCTAAGATATTAAGGAATAGGGGAATGGGGGCTTTGGTGCGGGTTGGTCCTGATGAAATGGCAGTTATGCGTCCGGATGATGACACAGCGTCCATTGCCCAACGCAGGGAAGGGCTGGCTGATAGTCGACATTGTTCAGAAAGGGTTGCACACCTTTCAAATATGAGAAGGGTCACAGTTGATGTTTGTCGATCAAGAGATATTGGCATGGTCATTGGTGAGATTGCAGACAGGAAGAAGCTATATGAAGTAGTTGTGATTACAGGAAAATCGCTTACAGATGACCTAATAACATTGTCGATGAATAATAACATTATTGATCGAGCTGATTGTAGGCTTGGTAGCAACAGCCTTATTGTTCCAAATATGAGGGCTTCCAAATTAGTAGAAATGGTTAATTTTATTAGTGAGGAAACATGTCTTGGGGTGCGATTGCCTGATAAGAAACTGGGGAGATTAATTGCTGAGAGTTATGGGAAGAAACTTTTTGAAATGCGCATGGAGTGGTTTGGGGCAGTTGAGATAAACAATGAAAATTTTGTTTGGTTCCCACTTGACCCCAGAATTGGTTTCCCCCCCAAGGGCTATTATGATTCCGATCCTTCGATTACGTTATACACTGGCGGGATTGTGGTGATTAGACGAAAATTTCAAGACTGAAGTGTTTTAAATGGCAGCTTTTTTAGGTCACCAATGACGGCTAAAGTTAAGTATTTCTCTTGGAAAAACCGATTAGCTAATCTTATAATGTCTTCATTAGTGATTTTATCTACTTTGGCAAAAATCTCATCAACAGTCACAGAACGGCCGTGATAAAACTCAGATTTTGCTAACCAGCTCATGCGGGAAATGGTTGACTCTAGCCCCAAGACAAGGGTTCCCTTAAGATATTCCCTGGCTTTTTCCAATTCAGCTTCAGATACACCTTGTTTTTTGATTTTAGAGAATTCTTCCAGGATAATATTAACTACCTGTTCAAGGTTTTCCTTGCTGGTGCCAGCATAAACATAAGCAATACCAAAGTTTCTAAAAGAAGCAGAGGTTGAGTAGATGGAATAAGCCAGGCCGCGTTTTTCCCTTATTTCTTGAAACAGGCGAGAGCTCATGCTGCCGCCCAAAATAGTATCCAGCACTGCGTAAGGGTAGAAACCTTCATCAGTTTGTGCCAGGCCTTTAACCCCCAAGCAAAGGTGGACCTGTTCGGTTTTTTTATGTTTTAAGCTTATACTGCCTTCAATGCTTGGAGCAGGGGGCAGGTGGATTTTCTTTTCAGCTTTCCAGGAGCCTAAATAGGCAGCAATTTTTTCGTTGATATCTTTAGGCAGGTCGCCGGTCAGGGAAACAATCGTGTTTTCCGGCGAATACCAAGTGTTTAAATAGTTTAGGATGGCATCTTTTTTAAAGGACTTGACGGTTTTTCTTGTGCCCAGGGTTGATTTTCCCGCTGGATGGTTATGCAGGATTTTTTGGGCAAAAATATCGTGGATCAGTTCATCCGGCGTATCTTCGTACATCTTAATTTCTTCAAGAATGACGCCTTTTTCTAATTCTGTATCTTTGGGGTTAAATAGTGAGTTGAGAAAAATATCACAGAGCACATCAATGGCAGTATCAAGGTGTTTATCAAGTACTACGGCATAATACATGGTTTGTTCTTTGGCTGTGTAGGCATTCATCTTGCCGCCGACAGCGTCTAAGGTGTGGGCAATTTCGTAGGCTGATCTTTTTGATGTGCCTTTAAACAGCATGTGTTCAATTAAATGGGAGATGCCGCTCTCTTGCTGGGTTTCATTAACTGGTCCTGCGCCAACCAATATGCCCATGGCGATTGAACGCACCGAGGTGATTTCTTCCGTAACTATCCTCAGTCCATTTGATAATACTTTTTTCTTTGAATTGGGGATTTGCACGATTATTTAATTATACAGATTATTTCTCTTAATGTAAGCCTCAATCACTTTTGGCAGCAGGCTTTTAGCGGATTTGCCAGCCTTTAGTCTTTCCCTAATGTCTGACGATGAAATGTTTTCTTGTAACTCCATTAAATGGATTTTATCGACTTCTTTTTGCAGGGGAGGGAATTTGACCAATCTTTTAAATGTCCTGATTTTTGAGCCTGGCCTGGTGCCGACAATAAATTCGCACAGCTTGAATAGTTCTAACGGTTTTTTCCAGTCTAAAATTTCATTAATAGAATCAAGTCCCATAATATAAAAAAGCTTGGCTTTTTCGCCGTACTTTTTCTTCAACTTATTAAAAGTGTCAACAGCGTAGCAAACGCCCTTTCGATCAAGCTCTATCCTGGAAATGGAGTATTTTTCTTGGCCTTTGATGGCTGATTTTACCATCTTAAAACGGTGTTCTTTGTCAGTTACTTCCCCTGGCTTTTTATGCGGCGGAGCGCCGGAAGGGATAAAAATGATTTCATCCAGGGCGAATTCTTCTGAGGCTTTTTGGGCCAAGGCTAGATGGCCTTTGTGGATAGGGTCGAATGTACCCCCCATAATACCTAGGCGTTTCATCGTATTTGTCCATTGCCACTTATAAGATATTTATAAGATGTAAGCTCAGGCAATCCCATTGGTCCGCGCGCGTGAAGTTTTTGTGTAGAAATGCCAATCTCAGCCCCAAAGCCAAACTCAAACCCATCAGTAAATCTTGTTGAGGCATTAACATAGACAACAGCTGCGTCAATTTCGTCCTGAAATTTCTTAGCCGCCTTCTTATCCTTAGTCATGATGGTTTCAGAATGCATTGTCCCATATCGATTAATATGCTGGATAGCTTCATCTACACCAGTAACTATTTTAATAGCCAGGATTAGCCCCAAAAATTCTGTTCGCCAGTCTTCATCAGAAGCAGCTTTGATGCCAGGTAGAATTTTTAGGGTTTTTTGACAACCCCTTAGTTCAACAGACGCCTCGTCTAATCTTTTCTTGACCATTGGCAGGAATTCTGCGGCAACGTCTTCATCCACAAGCAATGTTTCAATTGCATTACAAACAGAGGGGCGGCTTACTTTGGCATTGTAGACAATCTCAACGGCTTTTTTAAGGTCAGCAGTCTTTTCCACATAAGCGTGGCAATTGCCTTCACCGGTTTCAATGGTTGGCACCTGCGATTTTTGCACCACAGTTTGAATTAAACCCCTGCCGCCGCGAGGGATTAGTACGCTGACATATTCACGGGCTTTCATTAATTCTTCAGCAGTTGCCCTGTTGGTATCATGAATTAACTGGATGCTTCCCTGAGGAATTCCTGCTGAATAGGCGGCATCCGAAATAGTTTTAGCAATTTCAATGTTTGTCTGAATAGCGTCAGATCCACCACGCAGAATTACTGCATTGCCGGATTTTAAACAAAGCGCGGCTGAATCAACTGTAACGTTTGGTCTGGCTTCATAGATGATGCCAATCACTCCAAGTGGGACTCGAACCTTTTTGATCTTTAACCCGTTTGGTCTTTTCCATTCTGCCAGTACTTCGCCAATAGGGTCGGGGAGTGATTTAACAACATTCAGGCCTTCGATCATGCCTTTGATTCTTTTGCCATCCAGGGAAAGCCTATCTAAAAGAGTCCGGGAAAGATCTTTCTTCTCTCCTGCTTCAAGATCAATTGAATTAGCATCGATGATAACCTTGGCATTTTTATCCAGGGCATCTGCCATACGTGCAAGCGCATCGTTTTTGATTTTACTTGATGTAAGAGCTAATTTCTGAGCAGCGGCCTTGGCAGCTTTACCTTTTAGGACGACTTCTGAGGTGTTCATGATGAGTAATTATAACATTTAAGAATTTTGAAAAATAGTGAAATTTTCCACAAAAGTTGTCGATATATATATAGAAGGAAACCATACCTTTATTCACCAATGAAAGAGCCAGAGCCTGTTCTGGCTTTTTTATTTGGTAAAATGAAAGCCTGCTTGTCCTGAGCTTGTCGAAGGAAGCGAATCGAAGGATTCTTCCGTTTTTTGTTTTGTTGAGCCTGCCTGTCCTGAGCCCTGAGCTTGTCGAAGGGTCGAAGGGTTCTGGCTTTTTTATTTGGTAAAATGAAAGCCTGCTTGTCCTGAGAGCGCGACTTGTCCTGAGCTTGTCGAAGGAAGCGAATCGAAGGATTCTTCCGTTTTTTGTTTTGTTGAGCCTGTCTGTCCTGAGCGCAGTCGAAGGGTTCTGGCTTTTTTATTTGGGGAAATGAAAGCCTGCCTGTCCTGAGCCCTGAGCTTGTCGAAGGGTCGAAGGATTCTGGCTTTTTTATTTGCCTATATTAACTATTCACACTGAAATTTTTGTTATTAGCCAACGATATTTAAGAGTGATCTTTTACGGAGGGAGAACCATATGTCTTTGGTTAAACCAGCGCGATCCTTAGAGCATAAATTGTCCCTAAATGCTTTTAAGGCGTTGCTCAACACTAACCCCAGAAAGTCAAACTTTAAGGTGGCATCTGCAGCCATTGTCTTAAGCGGTCCAGGCCTGTTTAGGACTGTTACAGGTTGGAATCGGGAAATGGGCAATGGTTATTCAATTCATGCTGAGGATAGTCTAGCTGGCAAGCTTAGAGGCAATGAACAAATACTTGATATGCTGGCTTTAGGTGAAAATGGCATGCCTTTGGCTCCTTGTGGTAACTGTAGAGAAATCGTTATTGCCGAAGCCCATCCAGAGGCAAAGTTTTTAGCTCCGCTGGAAAATGGTGACGGTGTTTGGCTGCCAGTTAGCAGTCTTTTGCCCAATACTTTTTCTCGTGCTTCTAGTCGATTGCTGCAGCAGGATTTGATGTTGTTTGAGGCTGCAATGGAGATGTTAAAAAGTGGCCCATATATGCCTTATATCGGAGAGGCTAAGGCAGCTGCACTTTTGACCAAGGCAGGGAATATTTATGCTGCTTCTATTAAGGAAGATGCTGCGTATCACCATGATCATTCCGTTGAAGTAGTTTTAGCCATAGCAGATGCTGCGCGTGATAGAGAAATTGTTAAGATTTTATGGCTGCATAATGATGAAGATAAAGTGGGTTTTTTCTGCGGCAGATGCCGTCAAAAAACCCATGAAGCTGCTCAAGTTGCTGGTCATCCGATAGAGGTAATCTCTGCTCATATTTCTGGTAATGCCTGGTTCTCTAATAGTAGTTTACTACTACCGTTTGCTTTTGGACCAAGAGACCTGGGGATTGATGTAATGAAGTATTTGCAGCGAGTTTAAAGTACTACCAAATCATCCCTATGAATTGCTTCGCCCACACCTTTTTTGCCCAGGGCATTTTTCAATTCTTCACTAGACATAGCAATTAAACCACGAGCAATTTCTTTGTTGCTTTCATCTGTGATGGAAACTAAAGCTCCAGCGGAAAATTTACCTTTGAAAGATAAAATACCTACTGGCAGGAGACTGGTGCTCTTTTTGATTAAGGCAATTTCCGCGCCAGAATCAACAACTAATGTGCCTTCTGTTTTTAACCCATGAGCCAGCCAGCGCTTGCGGCTTTCTGGCCTTGAGGCCTTGGGAATAAACATTGTGCCAGCTTTTTCTCCGGCAATCAGTTTTTTGATTAAGCCATCTTTTCGGCTATTAACAATAGCCATATGGATCCCAGCATCTGAGCAGACCTGAGCAGCCTGTATTTTGGTGATCATGCCGCCGGTGCCAAGTTGGGTAGAAGGGTGGCCAGCTGCATCTTCAACATCGCTGTTAATCTCAGTTATTTCTTCGGCCAAGAAAGAGATGCCTTCTTCATTGGTCATGTAGAAGCCATCAACATCTGTGAGCAGAACTAATAAATCAGCGCCGATTAGACTGGCAGTTAAGGCAGCTAAATTATCATTGTCACCGATCTTGATTTCATCAATTGCTACAGTGTCGTTTTCATTTACAATTGGAATAACTTTTTCATCAAGCAGGGTTTGCATAGTGTGGCGGGCGTTCAAATAGCGTTCACGGTTAGCAATGGCATCACGAGTCAATAGAACTTGAGCAACAGTTAAACCAAAACCTTCGAAAGCCTTTTCATACTGGCTCATTAAGCGGGTTTGGCCAACTGCGGCCGCGGCTTGTTTTTCAGGGATAGTTTTTGGTTTGCCTAAGCCCAGTTTTTCTGCGCCGCAAACAATTGAGCCGGAGGTTACTAAGATAACCTGCTTTTTGTTTTTAACCAGAGCTGCGATTTCAGCCACAATACGTTGGAGGTTTTTAAGATCAAGCTTGCCTTGGGGATCAGTGAGGGAGGAACTGCCAACCTTAATTACAATAGAATTAAAGGTCTTTTTACCCATATTAAGCGGTTTGTATGCTTACTCGTTTGCCTGGTTCAAAAACCACAATGCCAGACTCTTTGGCGAACAGGCTGTGGTCTCTGCCAATGCCTACGTTTGCGCCGGGATAAAAGTTTGTTCCGCGTTGTCTGAGAATAATTGAGCCAGCAGGTACTTTTTGGCCGCCAAAGGTTTTAACGCCTAATCTCTGGCCTCCTGAATCTCTGCCGTTTTTCGACGCTCCACCTGCTTTTTTATGAGCCATGATTTCCCTCCAGAATCTAAGAAATTTCTATTTTTTCGATTTCTAATCTAGTAAATGGTTGTCTGTGACCGATTGTTCTGTGATAGTTAATCTTGTTTTTGTACTTAAAAGTGGTAACTTTTTTGTCTTTGCCGGTCCCAAGAACTTTGGCAGCTACTTTGGCGCCTTTAACATAAGGGGTGCCAATTTCAACCTTGCCATCGTTTGAGACGAGTAAAACCTTGGTGAAGGTAAGACTGCCTTTGGCATCAAGGAGTTCAACTTCAATGATGTCACCCTGGTTAACTTTATACTGTTTTCCGCCTGTTTCAATAATTGCGTACATAACTTAGTTATTATACTACATTTGCCGACAGTATTTCAAGACCCGGGGGTAGTTGTTGATTGAGTTTTTCCTTTATTTCCTCTGGTTTTGCCCAGGTTGCAAGGTGAAGCGTGGCTTCTTCGTGGTTAGAGGTGACTCCAAGTTTTAAGGCATTGCCCCAGGAAATTCTCATATGAGGATTAAACCCTTCGGAATAAGCCATAGGCAGGTCTGCCCGCCTGATAGCGCGCTGAAAAACCATCATCAAGTTGCGGTGGGAGATAAATTTTATCTCTTCACCCTTGGAATATATGATTTTAATCTTTTGTTTTACCACTTTCTCTGATTAAGGTGTCCTTTGGCACTCCAGTATCAATAAAATCCCAGGGCAGGGGTTCATCAAGTTTTCTTTCCCTCAAATATTCATTAGGATCAATGCTGCATTCGGCAAAAGCCTTGAGCCAGATATCAAGTTTAATGTGTTCATACCAGGCATCAAGACGAGCCCCAAGCTGCCAAGCCTTTTCAACAACTTTAGCTAATTCTCTATCTCCTCGAGCAAACACCCCTTCAAGAAAGCTTGATTCTGCCTGATGCCAGCGTACCTGGATCGCTTTAGCCTTGACGTTTTGTTTGATTAATTTTTGCTTGGCTAATGTTTCTTCAATACCAATTTGTTTTTCCCATTGGAATGGTGTGTGTGGTTTAGGGACAAAAGTTGCTAGATTAACCACGACTTTAGCTCTGTTGGTATGACTTTTTCCAATCTTGAGAATTTTGCGCGAAAGATCACAAATAGCTAAAACATCTTCTTCTGTTTCAGTTGGCAGGCCTAACATAAAATAGAGCTTAATTGAGCTAATGCCTTGTTTAAAGGCTGATTCAACACCCTCAAAAATATGTTCTTCTGTCATATTCTTGCCAATGTAATCTCTGAGCCTTTGAGTTCCTGCTTCTGGAGCTAAAGTAACGCCGCTTGGCCTGACCCTCGAGACTTCCTTGGCTAAATTGATTGAGAAAGTATTGGTTCTCATCGAGGGCAGGCTGAGGCTGATGCGTTTGTTCTCATATTTTTTAGCCAGGGTTTTGGCTAGCTCTTCAATTTTGCTGTAATCAGAACTTGAGAGAGAAATCAGGGAAAGTTCCTCATAGCCAGTATTTTTAATTAGATTATCAGCAATTTCAATGACCTTATCCATGTTCTTTTCACGCACCGGCCTGCCTGTCCAGCCAGCCTGGCAAAACTTGCAACCCCATTTGCACCCGCGCATTATCTCGACAACTGCTCTGTCGTGCACAGCGTCTATGTAGGGAATGATAGGTTTAAGAGGATAGGGAGTTGAGGAAAGATCTTTTACTATTCTTTTTTTAGTTGCGTTTTTGAGTGTTGGGACATAGATACCGGGAATTTTGGCGAGTTCTGCGAGTCTCCTGTCGCGTGTCTCCTGTCGCCTGTCTTTTAATATATTAACTATCTCTAGGATTACTTCCTCACCTTCGCCGATGACAAAGAAGTCAAAGAAATCTGCAACTGGTTCTGGGTTAAAAGTACATGGTCCACCAGCCATTACTAGGGGATCAGAATCTTGGCGATCCTTGCTCCAAAGCGGAATACCTCCAAGTTTTAGCATGGTGACGATATTCGTATAAGTTAATTCATGACCAATGCCGAATCCTAGAAGATTAAATGCGTTTAAAGGCTTAAACGATTCAAGGGTTGTTAGTTGTAAGTTGTTAGTCGTTAGTTGTTCTTCCATATCTGGCCAGGGTGCAAAGACGCGTTCTGCCAGCACGTCTTTTTGATCATTGAGTATATAGTAGAGAATCGCGATCCCAAGATTGCTCATGCCGATTTCATAAGTATCAGGATAAGCCAAGGCAACCTTAAATGGTATTTTGTCCCAATCCTTGAGCACCGCGTTTAGTTCGTTGCCAATATATCGCGCTGGTTTTTGGACGTTGGGGAGTATTTTGTCGTAGAGGATGTCCTTCATTTATCTATTATAACATAGCGATGAGGAACATTCTGCCTGTGTGGGGGCCATCACTGCGGTAAGAAAAGTATTTATCATTATTGCACTTGGTGCATTCCTCATTTATCTCAATATTTTGTTCAGGAACGCCTGCTTTAATTAATTGATCTTTATTTTCCTTTCTCAAGTCCATTGGGTAACAGCATTTATCAATGCATGGGCCTATTTTAACAATCAAATCTTTTGGATTAGAAGAAAATTCTTCTTTTAGTTTATTAATTGTTTTAAAGGCAATTTCTAGCTCAGTTCCTTTGCGGCCAGCGTGGACCAGGGCAAGGGTCTTGGTTTTTATGTCGTGAATGAGGATGGGAGCGCAATCAGCTGTGCGAATAATGAGGGGCACGCCAACTTCTTTTGTGATTAAGGCATCAATGTTTGAAATGCGCTTGCCACGGTCGTTGGCAGAGATTGCGGTGATGCCGTCACCGTGGACTTGTTCTGCTGAAACTAAATCTTTGGGGTTAATGTTTAATTGGTGGCAAATTGAGTCAGCTGAGGTTTGTTTGTCTGAGGAAGCGTAGACTAAAGGCATTATTTAACTACGATGTTAACAAGTCTCTTTGGCACAACGATTGTTTTAATAATTTTTTTGTCACCAATAAAATTCTTAACTTTTTCACTGGCTAAAGCTTTTTCTTTAATCACATCTTGTGAAGCTTCTGCCGACACAGAAACTGTGTCGCGCAGTTTGCCATTGACTTGAACAGGAATTGTCAGTTTTGACTCTTTGGCGAGTTCTGGATCATAAGTTGGCCACGGTTGTTTGTGAATGCTTTCTTTGTTGCCTAAGCCGTGCCACAGTTCCTCCGTCATATGCGGAGCAAAGGGGGACAACATTTTTAACAAATTACGAATGACGAATGACGAATGACGAATTTCGGAGCTATTATTTTTATGTTCATTATATACATTAACTAGTTCCATCATTTTTGCTATGGCAGTGTTGAACGAGAATCGCTCAATGTCTTCGGTTACCCCTTTAATTGTTTGATGTGTTTTTTTGAGTAATTGTGATTTGGCATTTAATTCGGCATTGGATTTTTGGCATTCGGCATTTTCTGTGACCAGCCGCCAAACTCTATTAAGAAATCTAAAAGAGCCTTCGACGCCCTGGTCCGACCATTCCAGCTCTTTGCGGGGTGGTGCGGCAAAGAGGATGAAAAGGCGGGCAGTATCTGCGCCGTACTTTTCAATAATAAGGTCAGGATCAACCACATTGCCCTTTGACTTGCTCATCTTAGCACCGTCTTTAACAACCATGCCTTGAGTTAACAGGTTTTTAAAAGGTTCGTCAGTTGGCACGAGTTTTAAATCGTACAAGACTTTGGTGAAAAAGCGAGAGTAGAGCAGGTGAAGAATGGCATGCTCAATGCCGCCAATATATTGGTCAACCGGCAGCCACGTATCTACTTTGTCTTTGGCAAAAGCTTGCTTTTTGTTCTTGGCATCGCAGTAACGCATGTAATACCATGACGAACAGATAAAGGTGTCCATTGTGTCTGTTTCTCGTTTAGCGGGAGCTTTACACTTTGGACATTTAACTTCCACAAATTCTTTGATCTGTGCTAGGGGAGAGGCCCCTTTGCCGGTAAATTTCACATTCTTTGGCAGTTTAACTGGCAGGTCTTTTTCTGGAACAGGGACGGCCCCGCATTTTTCACAATAAATAATTGGAATAGGCGCGCCCCAGTAGCGTTGGCGGGAGATTAACCAGTCGCGCAATTTAAAATTAGTTTTCCATTGGCCAACTTTTTTCTCTGCCAACCAGTCGCCAATGTTTTTGAGGCCCTCTGATGATGGTTGTCTGTCAAACTGGGCGGAGTTGATCATGATGCCTTCATCGACGAAGGCGGTTTCGAGTTGACGAGTTGACGAGTTGGCGGGTTGGATAACTATTTTAATAGGAAGGTTGTGGGTTTTAGCAAATTCGAAATCTCTTTGATCATGGGCTGGGACAGCCATAACAACGCCAGTGCCATACTCCATTAAGACATAATCAGAAATCCAGATAGGAATCTCATCATGGTTAGCAGGATTGATTGCATAGGCGCCAGTGAAAACGCCTTCTTTACCAGAACTTTCTTCCCTTTCATGGAGTGTCTTATGTTTTACTTTTTCTTTAAATGCCTGAATATCTTTTTCGAATTTAGTTCCTTTTGTTAATTCATCAACCAATGGATGTTCGGGAGCAAGAACCATGTATGTAACGCCAAATAAAGTGTCTGGCCTGGTAGTATAGACTTTTAAGTTTTCAGTTTTGGTTTTAACTTTTAAGTTTTTAATTATAAATTGGATTTCCACTCCCCTCGACTTCCCAATCCAATTCCTCTGCATAATCTTGACTGGTTCTGGCCAGCCGTCTAATTTTTCAATATCAGCCAGCAGGCGTTCTGCGTAATCTGTAATTTTAAAGAACCACTGTTCCAAGGCTTTTTCTTCAACCAAACTGCTGCAGCGCCAGCATTTATCTTCCTTAACCTGCTCATTGGCTAAAACAGTTTGGCAGCTGGGACACCAGTTAACTTTGGCGGCCTTGCGATAGGCTAGTCCTTTTTCAAAAAATTTAAGAAACAACCATTGGGTCCATTTGTAATAATCTTCTTTGCAGGTGGTAACTTCGCGGGACCAGTCATAACTGATGCCCAGTCTTTTCAATTGTTTGGTCATGCGTTCAATGCATTTAGCAGTCCAATCCGTTGGATGTGTATTGTGTTTGATCGCGGCATTTTCCGCCGGCATACCAAATGCATCCCAGCCAATGGGCTGGAGAACGTTGAAGCCTTTCATGCGTTTATAACGGGCAATCACATCACCAATGGCATAATTTCTCACATGACCCATGTGGAGATCACCAGAGGGATAGGGGAACATTATTAGGTTGTAAAACTTGGGCTTAGGAGAATTGTCATCTGCCGTAGCTTTAGCGAAGGCAGATTGCCACTTGGGTTCAAGTTGTGATGGAGTGTATGAACTCATTTTTTCTTGCGGGGGATTTTTACTTTGGCCTTTGATTTTGGCTCAGGGGCAGTTGCTTCTTCTGGCTTTGGTGCTGGTTTGCTTTTAAAGGTCTCACCAATTTTTTCAAAAGAAAGCTTGTTGCCTGCTGCATCAGCCCTGATTTTATCGCCAGGTTTATATTCACCTTCAATTATCTTGTTGGATAACGGGTTTTCAATAAGCTGTTGCACTGCTCGACGCAAGGGTCGGGCGCCAAATTTTGGTTCGTAACCTTGTTTAACAATCACTTCTTTGGCAGCGTCGCTTATTTCCAGTTCCATTTTCTGGTTCTTCATCTGCTGCTGCACATCGCTTACTATGAGGCCGGCAATTGTTTTGAGTTCCTGCTCAGTTAAGGCGTGGAAGACAATAATTTCATCCACACGATTTAAAAATTCTGGTCTAAACTCTCGTTTCATGGCATCCATGACTGTTTCTTTCATCCTGTCATAGGTTGCTTCCCTGTCTTCACGCGCCATAAAGCCAATCGCGCCCTGCGCAACAATCATTTTTTGACCAACGTTTGAGGTCATAATGATAACGCAGTTCTTAAAATCAACTACATGGCCTTTGGAATCAGTTAGCCTGCCATCTTCTAGAATTTGCAGCAGGATATTAAAAACATCAGGATGTGCTTTTTCAATTTCATCAAAAAGAATAACTGAATAAGGTTTGCGGCGCACAGCTTCAGTTAGCTTGCCGCCTTCTTCATAACCAACATAGCCGGGTGGGGCGCCAATCAATCTTGAAACAGTGTGCTTTTCCATAAATTCGGACATGTCCATGCGTATTAAAGCATCCTGGGTGCCAAACATGAACTCTGACAAGCGTCGGGCAACCTCGGTTTTACCCACACCAGTTGGTCCAGCAAAGATAAATGAGCCGATTGGCCGCTGCGGTGGTTTAAGTCCAGCCCGGCCGCGGCGGATAGCCTGAGATATGGCCCGTACAGCATCATCCTGGCCAATAATTCGTTTGTGCAGTTCTTCTTCCATGCGGGTTAATTTTTCAGTTTCTGCCGCAGTCAGTTTAACAACTGGAATGCCTGTCCAGTCAGAAACAATCTCCGCAATGTCGTCTTCTGTAACCATGGCTTCGCCTTGCTCAAGTTCTTCTTGCTGGGTTTCTTCCATTTTTTCAAGCTTCTTTTCGGCTTCAATTATCTTGTCGCGCAGCTTGGCTGCTTCTTCATACTTCTGAGAAGCTAAGGCCTGGTCTTTTGCTTTGTTTTCCTTTTCAATCGCTCGCCTAAGAGAGGCAACGTTTTTGACAGGAGAAAGCAATTTAATCCGAACTTTAGCTGCAGCTTCATCCATAACGTCAATAGCTTTATCTGGTAAAAAGCGATCAGAAATATAACGGTCTGCTAATGATGCAGCTGCAATCAAGGCAGCATCAGGAATTTTGATCTTGTGATGTTCTTCATATTTTGGTCTGATGCCTCTAAGAATATCAATGGTTAATTCAACTGATGGTTCGTTGACCAAAACAGGTTGAAAGCGCCGTTCAAGGGCAGCATCTTTTTCTAAATGCTTGCGATATTCATCAAGGGTTGTTGCGCCGATGACCTGCAGTTCACCTCGGGCCAAGGCTGGTTTTAACATGTTGCCAGCATCGATTGCACCTTCAGCACCACCAGCGCCAACTAAAGTATGTAATTCGTCAATAAAAAGAATGATTTGCCGCTTTTTGGCTAAAATTTCATCTAGTATTTTTTTGACGCGTGATTCAAATTCTCCTCGATATTTGGTTCCTGCAACTAAGCCGCCAAGATCCAGGGAAATTAATTGTTTGTCTTTTAAAATATCTGGAACTTCGCCTTTAACGATCCTTTGGGCCAGACCTTCGATAATTGCTGTTTTACCAACGCCAGGGTCGCCCAGCAAGGCAGGGTTGTTTTTTGTGCGGCGGGACAAAATTCTCATAACGCGATCCATTTCTTTTTGCCGGTTAATAACCGGGTCAAGCTTGCCTTCGCGCGCCATGGCAGTTAAGTCGCGGCCAAAGCTTGATAAGGCAGGTTTGGCCTTGCGTGGTGGGGCGCCAAGGCCTAAACCGGGGAAACCAAACATTGCTTCTGGACGTTCAAAACCCTCCATGGGTTGTTGTTCCTCTTCAAAAGGAAACTCTTCTTCACTTGGACCAAATTCTTCTTTAAGTGACTTTTCTGCCTCTTTAATGATTTCTTTGGCCACCTGATCAAAGGTAATGCCTCTTTTATGTAGTGCCTGGGCAGAAATGCTTTCACCTTCGCGGATTATGCCCAGCAGGATGTGTTCTGGACCAACATAATTGAACCCGAGTTCACGGGCAGCATTATAAGCTAATTCTAATACCCGCTTGGCTCTGGGAGAGAGAACAATTTTTTCTAATGAACCTTCTCCCCGGCCAATTAATGACTCTACATCAGAGAAAAGGTTGACAATATCAACTTTTAGATTTTGCAGGACTTTTGAGGCCAGGCCTTCCTCTTTGATCAAGCCTAACAGCAGGTGTTCTGTGCGCACGTGGTCATGGCCCAAGCGTTTGGCTTCTTCAGAGGCAAGCTGGAGCAGCCTCTGTGCTTCATCTGAAAAGTAGTCGTAAAAACGTTCGGATGGTCTGCGTTTAAATAAAGAAGCAAAGATATCTGGGAATTCAAAAAACCCGGGAAAACCCAGGGCATCAAATGAAGCCGCAGTTGGCAGCAGGCCTTCTTTGGCAGCGCAATCCGGACAAAGGTGGCGGATGGTTTTTTTGCCGTTGACTATTTTTGTAATATGTACGCTGGCGGGTTTGCCGCAGGATTCGCAGCGTACTTTTTTGTTTTTTTCACTCATGATAGATTTCCCCTTTAGAGATTTGATTTTAACATTTTATGAAGGGTTCTTTCAAGCCCGTGTTGGGGGATGGGGCAGTGTTTGGAGGGATCAAAAACCAGGCTCAAATAAAGCAGGGGGCAGGCGGTTGTTGATTTGCATATTTTTGCCAGTCAGTTTAAGGTTAATGCCGACAAGAAAAGTTCTTGCTACAACAATTGCGCTTTCGCCTTCAAGCTTTACCGGCACCCAGAGGCCCTTGATCTTTTGGTAGCTTATTTTTATTTTGCCAGGTAATTTTTCGTTAACAAATTTTACGTCGAGTTTACGCAGAAGATTTTCTTTGGGATCAATATAAAAAAGGACACTTTTAACATTTTTCATGATGCCTTTTTTGGGGATCCCCTTAATTGTTATTTGATCAGGGGTTTCTTCGACAATTGAAAGGTCAAAATTATAATTAATTAGACCGGGATGGAAACCAGGGGTAAAATTAAGGGCATTAATTAATTGAACATACCACTTGCCCCCTTTTTCATCCCTTTTACGGATTTTGTTGCCTCGGGCAAAATAGGTTATATCATTCAGCGTAACTTTTATTCTATCCGGGGCCTGATAATAGCCTTTGCCTTTTAATTGGCGTTTGCCAGAGCAGCCAAAAAAGGAAACATTATAGTCCAAGGTTACGTCCACAACAGCGTCGGATATTTGAAGAAAATTGGCTTTAAGCCTATTAATAATTTCAATTGCCTTGGTTTGGTCTATTTGGGTTTGGGAAAAACTAAACCCTTGTCCAAGCAGCAAAATAATCAGGCATAAAGCAATTTGTCTCATGAAAATATTATATCATTTTATAAGTTGCAACTTGAACCCTTATATATAATAGAATATAATAAATCCACTATTATGACACCGGCTAAATTTTCTGAACTCCCGGATAAAACAGGCCATTTTGGCCAGTTTGGCGGCAGGTTTGTGCCAGAGACCCTGGTGCCTCCGCTTGAAGAATTAACTGAGGCATATCTGGCGATTAAAAATGACGCAGAGTTTAAAGATGAGCTTGAATATTATTTAGAGCATTATGTCGGCAGACCAACCCCGCTTTATTACGCAGAGCGATTAACTGAAGACTTGGCTGGCCCCAAAATTTATTTAAAGCGCGAAGACCTGGCCCACACCGGTGCGCACAAGATTAACAATACTATTGCCCAAATGTTGCTGGCCAAAAGAATGGGTAAAAAAAGGGTGATTGCAGAAACAGGGGCAGGACAGCATGGAGTTGCCGCAGCGACGGCAGCCGCACTTTTTGGGCTTGAATGTGTTGTTTATATGGGAGAAGAAGATATTCGGCGCCAGGCTTTGAATGTTTTTCGCATGGAATTGCTTGGAGCAAAAGTTATTTCAGTTAAGACCGGGAGTAAAACGTTAAAAGATGCAATTAATGAAACTTTGCGCGACTGGATGGCCCATCCCAATGATACTTTTTATTGTTTAGGTTCCTGTGTTGGCCCGCATCCTTATCCCATGATGGTGCGTGATTTTCAGTTAGTCATTGGCAAAGAAGCCAAGGCGCAGCATCTTGATATGGAGAAGAAGAATCCAGATTATCTAGTGGCTTGTGTTGGCGGTGGCAGTAATTCAATCGGCTTGTTCCACCAATTTTTGGATGATTCTGAGGTCAATATAGTTGGGGTAGAGGCAGCTGGCGCAGCGCCCCTTAATAAAGGTTCTGTTGGCGTGCTGCATGGTTCAATGAGCTATCTTCTCCAGACTAAGACCGGCCAGATCATGAACACCCATTCTATTTCTGCCGGCCTTGATTATTCTGGAGTAGGGCCGGAGCACAGTTATTTAAAAGATATTGGCCGGGTGGAATATGTAACAGCTAATGACAAAGAAGCATTGGATGGATTTAAGCTTCTTTCTAGGTCAGAAGGTATAATTCCAGCTTTAGAGTCATCTCATGCAATTGCTTATTTGAAAAAGCTGGCGCCAAGGCTGGATCGTTTACAGTCCGTTATCGTTTGTTTATCTGGAAGAGGAGATAAGGATGTCGACGAAGTTAAGCGAAATATTTAATAAACGCAAAGCCTTAATAACTTTTATAACTGCTGGAGATCCCAATCTTACGACCACTGAGAAATTAATTTATCAACTGGAAAAAGCCGGGGCAGATATTATTGAGTTGGGTATTCCATTTTCAGATCCCTTGGCTGACGGGCCGGTTATTCAGGCATCTCATTTACGTGCATTGAAGAAAGATGTTTGCCTAACAGATGTTTTTAAATTGGTTGCAAAAGTGCGCAAGAAAACTAAAATTCCGATTTGTTTTATGTTGTCCTACAATTTAATCTTGAAGTTTGGCGTTGAAAAATTCTATGATCAGTGTGAGAAGGTTGGGGTAGATGGAGTGATTGTGCCGGATCTGCCGCCGGATGAGTCTCCAGTCTCCAGCCTGCCTGCCCCTCGGGCTGAGGCCCTTCCTTCGGGCCGAAGTCCCTCAGGACGAGGTCGGGACGAAGCCGGCCAGGCAGGTCTCCAGTCTCCTGTCAAGAATATTTATTTAGTTGCGCCCACGAGTACTGAGGAACGGATAAAATTAGCCGCTGAGAAGTCATCCGGTTTTGTATATTTAATTTCGGTTACAGGGATTACAGGCAAGCGTGAAACACTTGCTGATGATTTGAAAGAGCTTGTGACACGAGTTAAAAACTATACCGATCTTCCAGTTGCCGTTGGCTTTGGCATCTCAAAGCCTGATCAAGCAGCAGCAGTGGCTAAGATAGCTGATGGAGTGATTGTTGGCTCTGCTATTGTTGACCTGATTGCCAAGAAAAAAATCTCTGCTGTTTCTAAGTTTGTTGCCTCATTAAGAAAAGCAATAGATGCTTAATAGAATAATTTATCGCATAAAACAATTCTACTTTGGCATGTTCTCTCGCTATACGAAAGCTGACCAGGCTTTTGCCCGCGGACATTTAAATATCCAGGAAATGGCCTTGTTTAACCAGCTGCCTGGATTTGAAAAGAGACACGCTGTTGTTGTAGCGCGAAAGATGTTAGATGCCTCAAGTAACTACCCAAAGCTTGATAAGAGAAAATTAGTCAAGCTTGGCTTGCTCCATGATATAGGCAAGGTGCTGGAGAAAAATTCAATCTGGTCAAAGTCTATCCTGGTGATTATTCGATTCTTGCTGCCCAAGTATTATGATCATCTGGCTGAGAAGGGAAAGGATAACCCTCGTTTCCGCAGGTACTATATTCACAAGCACCATGGAGCAGCAGGCGCAGAGCTTTTAGAAAAAATTGGCGAAAGCAGCGATATTCTTTCCATCATTGCCCTGCATGATCCGCGTGTCCATCCCCTTGGCTACGAGCCGCCGCTTGAGCAGCAGATTTTAAACCAGGCTGATTCAACTTATTGAGGATATTCTGCCTCAACCGTAGTTTTAATCCCGCCACGTACATTCATTTCAACCACGATCTTGGCTGAACGAGGTTTACAAGCAGCTACGAAATCTTCGAGAATCTTATTTGTCAAATGTTCATGGAATATTCCCACGTTGCGAAAAGAGATAAAATATTCCTTTAATGATTTTAGCTCAATGCAATCTTTATCCGGCACGTAATCAATTGTAATCTTGGCAAAGTCAGGCAAGCCTGTTTTAGGACAAACACAGGTAAACTCTGGGAATTCTAAATGGATATTATAATCCTTATCTGAATATTGGTTTTCCCAGATTTCAATTGTTGGTGTCTTTAGCTGTTTAATATTCTGTTGTAAGCCTTGATATGTTTTCGTCACTTCGTCACCTCGCCACTTTGTTAATTGCATCCCTTAACTCTTGCGCCGCTGCTTTTGGGTCTTTACTGTAAATGATACTTCGACTTGAGTTGATTATAGTTTTCTTGCCACCCGCTTTGACTACTTGTTCTAAATCCCCGCCTTGAGCCCCAATTCCCGGGATTAAGATTGGCATGTCACCAACAATATCGCGGATTTCTTTTAATTGCTCAGGTTTTGTAGCGCCGACTACTAAACAACAATTATTGTTCTTATTCCATTTGACAGCTTTCTTGGCAACTTCCTTGTATAAATCATTTTGTGTTTGAAAATCTTTTGAGCCTGGGTTTGAAGTTAAGCAAAGGATAAAGACGCCTTTATCTTTATAATCAAGAAAAGGTTTAAGCGAGTCTTCTCCCATGTAGGGATTAACTGTAATAGCATCCGCTTTAAAAACTTCAAAAGCTGCCTTTGCATAAGCGGCTGATGAATTGCCAATATCTCCGCGTTTGGCATCAAGGATTACTGGGATTTCTTTTTTGTGGATATATTCAATGGTTTGGCTGAGTGCTTCAAGTCCGTTAGCGCCATACCTTTCGTAAAACGCACTGTTGGGTTTGTAAGCACATACTAAATCAGATGTAGCATCAATTATTTTGCGGTTAAAATCAAAGAGCGAAGCGGACTTATCCAGATTGCTTAAATCGACATCAAGTCCAACACAGAGAAGGCTATTATTTTTTTGTGAGGTTTTATCTAATTTATCTACGAAACTCAAGATTACTGTGCCGGAGTTTCCGGCTTCTCCTGATTCTGAGCTTCGTTTACCCCGAGCTCTGTCGAGGGGTCGAGGGGCTGTTCTTCTTCCTCATACTCTTCCTCAGCTTCACGCTCAGCTTTTTCCTTTTCCTTTTGGGCAATCATGTCAGCAATCGTGACTTTTTGGACATCTTCAGCCGGCGCTGATTTCTTTATTTCTTCTCTTTCTTTTTCTCTTTGCGCGGCCTTGATCGACAGGCCAATTTTTTGTTCCTCAGACAAGACCCGCAGGATTTTGGCCTCAACCACATCGCCTATCTTTACTGCGTCAGCCGGGTTTCTAACGGGTTCTTTGGCCAGCTCTGTGTTGTGAATTAGGCCTTCTAAGCCGTTATCAAGTTCAACAAAAGCGCCAAATTTGGCAAAACGCATAATCTTTACCTTTACAAGTTGTCCGGCTTTATAAACATCGTCTGCAGTTACCCAGGGATCTGGCTGCAGCTCTTTTAGGCCTAAAGCAACTTTTTTGCTAACTTTGTCAACACCCAGCACAAAGACATCGAGTTCTTGGCCAACTTTTAACACTTCTGAGGGGTGCTTAACGCGTTTCCATGAAAGTTCGCTCAAGTGGATTAAGCCTTCAATGCCGCCCAGGTCAACAAAAGCGCCAAAATTTTTCAAACTGGAAACTTTGCCTTTTCTTACCTGGCCAACCTGGATTTCGTCAAGCAGCTTGAGTGATTTATGTTTTTCTTTTTCTGAAGCAGCTAATTTGTGAGAGAAAACAACCTTGCCGTGGCGGCGGTTGATTTCAATAACTTTTACCAGGATGGTCTTGTCCTTGAAAGCATCGAGTGTTTCGCCTGCTTTTTTAAGGACCTGAGAGGCTGGGATAAAACCGCGCAAGCCATCGCAATCCAGCACCAAGCCGCCTTGAAGCACTTGAGCAACTTTGCCTTCAAGCACGCCTTTGTTCCTGTAGGCATCGTAAGCGCTTTTCCAGCGAACTTCTTCGTCAGCCCGTTTTTTAGATAGAACGACATAGCCTTCTTTGTTTTCTAATTTTTCAATATAAACATAGATTTGGTCGCCAACTTTAACAATTTCTTCGGGGGACGTGAATTGTTTATTGGACAGCTCTTCTGTGGCAATAAAGCCATCAGCTTTATATTTAATATCTACCAGCACGCCGCTTTGGTCCACCTTAACCACTGTTCCTTTAACAATATCTTCTGGTTTGTATTCTTTAAATGTTGCTTCGTAGCTGGATGGGGCAGCTTGCCCCGCACCGACCGGTGCGTGGGCTGGTTTTTGCGGTGCATCAGCCTTTGGCGTTACTTTTGCTGGTTGGCTGATTTTTGTGCCTTTAAATTCTTCTTTTTTAGGGATATTAGGTTCTTCTGTTGGTTGTGGAGCTGGTGTTGGTGCAGGGGTTGGGGCTGGAGCTTCTTTTTGCGCAATTATTTTGCTTTCTTCCAAGGTCTCCTTAATTAATTCTTCAACCTCAAAAAATTCATCTTTGCCTTTTTCACTGTTTATATTTGTTGCTTTAAGTTCTTCTGCCATGATTTCCTCCAAACTGCACAAGAATAGCATATTTTAGTCGAGGGGTCAAACCTGCTGCCAGCCAAATTTTCCAATTAAAGGAACAAAAACACAGGGTATTGATTCTTCAGTCAAAATTTCTTGGCCAGCTTTAAAAACAGTGGTTAAAACTTGTTGATAGGTGCTGCCAACCGGCAAAACCAATCGTCCTTTGTTTTTGAGTTGCTCAACCAGGGGATCTGGGATGCGGGGACAGCCAGCTGTAACAATAATACGATCATAAGGTGATGCTTTTGGATAGCCTAATGTGCCATCACCCGTTACAAATTCAACATTTGTGTAGCCAGCTTGCCTAACAATTTCTTCTGCCTTGTTTGAAAGGGATTGGAGCCGTTCAATGGTGATCACTTTTTGGCAAAGCTCAGCCAGGATAGCGGCCTGGTAGCCGGAGCCTGTGCCAACTTCTAAGACTGTTTCATTGCCTTTTAATTTAAGCTGTTCTGTCATGGCAGCTACCATATAAGGTTGGGATATGGTTTGTTCTTCTCCAATTGGCAGGGCGCAATCATCATAGGCTGAATCCTGGATGCGTTCTGGCACAAAGAGATGGCGGGGAACTTTGCGAAAAGCCTCTAAAACACGCGGATCAGCAATTCCCCGAGGAATTAGTTGTGTATCAACCATTTGCTGCCTCAGCTTATCAAAACCCATGGTGACCATATTGTACCTGAATGGAAAACTCTTGACAAATTGTAGGAGTAATTTACAATAATGAATGATGTTGACCGATCTAAAATATGACTTTGGTCCCCATTTAATGCTCGACCTCTATGGTTGTCCCAAGGAAAAATTGTCTGACTTGAATTTTGTGCTCGAGGTGCTTGATACTCTTCCCCAAAAAATCGGCATGAGCAAAATTGCACCGCCGCATGTTTTTAAATATAAAGGTAACGGTAAAAAGGATTGGGGGGTCTCTGGCGTAGTTTTGATTGCTGAATCACATATTTCTATTCACACTTTTCCGGAGAACGCCCATGCTTTTATTGATATTTTTTCCTGTAAAGAGTTCGACACCAATTTTGCCCGAGACGAACTTGTTTCTCTTTTTCAGGCTGCTCGTCATGAAGAGATGATCAAAAACCGCGGCGCAGAATTTCCCCAAAACGTTCACGAAGCTGCTGATGTTATTAACCAGGAGCGGCTAGAACAAGTTCCTGTCTAATGAGTAAACTAAAACCCAACCGTATCCAATTCCTTGAACTTAAACCCAACGAAGTTGATTATGATGAAGCCAGGTTTGTTGTTGTGCCTGTGCCTTACGAAGCAACGACAACTTATGGCAAGGGAACAAAAAAAGGGCCAGCTGCTATCTTGGCTGCTTCCCAGCATGTGGAAAATTTTGATGAAGAATTATGGTATGAGCCGTGTGAGAAGGCCGGGGTTTTTACTGGGAGGCCTGTTTCTGTTGCCGGTCTCCTGTCGCCAGTCGCCAGTCTTCTTGAGGATGGGAAAGTCCCAGTTATTCTTGGGGGAGAGCATTCAATAACGCCGCTGCTTGTTAGGGCTTGTGCTGAAAAGTACAAGGATCTTTCTGTGCTGCAGTTTGATGCGCATGCTGATTTGCGCGATACCTATCATGGGGCAAAAGACAATCATGCTTGTGTGATGCGCCGAGTTTTGGAAATTTGTCCGGCAGTTCAGGTTGGGATCAGAAGCATTTCTCGGGAAAGTTATGAATTTGCCAAAAAAACCGGCCAATTAAAGAAGATTCACTGGGCAGAGCATCTTGAGGCGCCAGAGCAAATCACTGCCCAGCTATCTAATAATGTATATATATCATTTGATGTTGATGCATTTGATCCAGCTATTATGCCCAGCACTGGCACGCCTGAGCCAGGCGGTCTGCTATGGTACGAAGCCCTGGATATTCTAAAAGCAGTTTGCCGGCAGAAAAATGTTGTTGGCTTTGATGTTATGGAACTTTCTCCACAAAAGGGCAACATTGCCCCGGATTTTATGATTGCCAAGTTGATTTATAAGATTATGGGGTTTATTGGGGCAAAGAACCAATAACCTTGGTAAGCCTCTGGACAACTTTTTCTTTTCCCAAAACCTCTACCACATCATACCTAGGCGGGGATTGGAGGGTGCCAGTTAAAGCTGGACGACATATAGATTATAAGTATTGAGAATATTTTTTACCTACCCAATCTTTGGTGAATTTATAGAATTTTTTAGCTTCTCCCAGTAATTCTCTGACTTCGCTTTCTGCGATCTCTCCTACTACGTCATAATCAGTCTTATTCCTTTTAAAACGGCAAGCATCGAAGTAATCAATGAGTTCTTGATCTTTGCTTCCTAATGCCTCACGAAGAAAGGCAAACGTGTAGTAATGATGGGCTTCCCCTTTGGTTCTATACCCCAAGCAGTGCATAATAATTGTCGCACATTGCAAAATTGCATTGTAAGCGATTGTAAACCTCCTGTCTGCAGACAGGTCTTCAATTGAAGCGTCTTTTAGATCTCTTTTAATTAATTTGTAAAGATCAGAAATTTCTTGTTTTGATGTTTTATGCTTTTGAATATTTCCTTTAGATAGAAAATTTTCAAAAGGCATTTGGGCTCCCCTTAAGCAATATTTTAGGCTTTTTTAAAATTGAACTAATAAAATGACTGCTTTTTTTATTTTTGAATTCAGCTGGCGAATAAATAACTGGATTTACTTGCCTGCCATAGGTTTTTGCTGTTTTTCTGATAACTCCCTGAAATTTTTTGCCTGAAATAGCACCAATAACAAATAAATCGATATCACTTTTGGCTGTTTCTTTATTTTCAGCGTAAGAACCATAGATAAAAGCAGCTTCAATTTCCTTTTCTTTTACCAATGAGCTTTTTAGTGCGTCCCCAAAGCCCACTGTTTTAAAGATAAGGCCCTTGAGTTCTGGGAAAATGAGATGATTGACGTTTATTTTAAAATAGACACGATTTCCATCAACATTTTTTTGAAGTAGCCCTATGCTCTCAAGCTTGGCAAGCTCTCTTTGCACGGCTCTGTGCGGGGCGTGGGTAAGCTTTATTATCTCCCTCAAATAGAACCTGTTTTTTGGGTTGATAATGAATAGAGAAAGGATTCTTACTCGTGTTTGCGAAGAAAACAATACTTTTAACATCCGATTCCCTCCGTATACAATTTGTATACAATAGTATACATTTTGTATACTATTGTCAACCTATTGTATTATAGGCTGTTGATAGCGCGGGAGAGACGTTCTATTACCTTTTTTTTGCCAAGTATCTCAACCACATCATACATAGGCGGGGACTGAAGGGTTCCTGTTAATGCCAGGCGGCAGGGGTGGATGACGACGCCGAGTTTGACGTCTAATTCTTTCGCCAATTCTTTGAAAATTGGTTCTATTTTATCTTTTGTAAAAGGTTCAAGTTTTGCCAGTCTTTCTTTGAGTAATTCAAGAATTTTCTTGGCATGTTCAGTTTTAAAATGCTTTTCAACAGCTTTTGGGTCGTAATCAAAATCATCAGTAAAGAAATATTTTGATAACGGCACAATATCTGGAATTAAAACTAACCGATCATGGCAGATAAGTACAACCTTTTTTAAGTATTCAAAATCGAGCTTCGTCCCGAGCTTGCCGAGGGACTTGCCGTAGGCGTCCATTAATAATGGTTCACACAGGTCAACTAATCTTTCCGGCAAAATCTGCCTGATGTATTTGCCGTTTAACCAGTTGAGCTTATCAGTGTCAAAAATAGCTGGGTTTTTGCCAACACCCTTGAGGGTGAACTTTTCAATTAGCTCTTCGCGCGAGAATATTTCCTGGTCACCATGGCCCCAACCCAAACGGGCAATATAATTAAGCACTGCCTCAGGGATATAACCCAAATCTTGGTAGGCAATCACAGAGGTTGCGCCGTGGCGTTTGGACATACGTGCTTTATCTTTTCCTAAAATCATTGGTAGATGAGCAAATTTGGGTAATTTCCAGCCAAAAGCTTGATAAAGGAGGATTTGCCTAGGACTATTTGAGAGATGATCGTCTCCACGAATAACATGGCTTATTTCCATAAGATGATCATCAACTACACAAGCAAAGTTATAGGTGGAAAAGCCGTCGGATTTTAAAATAACAAAATCATCTAGAAGCTCATTTTTAAAAACAACATCACCCCTTATCAAGTCATGAACAACTGTTTCCCCAACTGGCGGCAGGAGAAAGCGAACAATCTTTGGCTTGCCGCTTTGTTCTAATTTCTTAATCTCACCTTCAGATAATTTACGGCATTTGCCGTCATAACGAGGGGCTTCTTTGCGTGCCGCAGCCTCTTTTCTTTTTTTGTCCAGCTCTTCAGGTGTGCAGAAACAATAATAAGCCTTGCCTTCTTTTATTAATTGTTCAGCATGCTCTTGATGGATTTTTAGCCTTTGGGTTTGAAAATATGGGCCATAGGGGCCGTCAACATTAGGGCCTTCATCCCAATCTAAACCCAACCACTCAAGTCCGAGCAAAATAGCACGGTTAGCGTCTAAAGTTGAGCGCTCGCGGTCAGTATCTTCGATTCTGAGGATAAATTTGCCGTTCTGGTTCCTGGCAAAAAGCCAATTAAATAAGGCGGTCCGCGCGCCTCCTATATGTAAGGCGCCAGTAGGACTAGGAGCAAAACGTACTCTGATCATGTATAATAGTATAACATGACAAATCTCAATGCCAAAACCAGAATGCTTCGCACCGACGTGCATCAGCACGAGGTGACGAAGGAATTTGCAATTTACAAGTCCCAATTTCTAACTCCAAATTTGGTCATTGGGTTATTGATTATTCTTTCGTCATTGGTTTTTGGTCATTCGTCATTTGCCCAAACGATAGAAGACATGGCCTTAAGAAGGGGAATTGGTGTCAGAGCTGCTGGGATGGGTGGAGCCTATAGTGCCATTGCTAATGACGCCAGCGCAATTTTTTATAACCCCGCGGGTTTAGCCCAGCCAGGTTTTGGCTACACCATGGGCAGCCCTGATTCTGATGAAAAAAATCATCAAGGTTCCTTTGAATTAATCAAATTAGGTTATTTAGGCTATGGCGGCTGGGCCATGAGTGACCAAGCTGGCGATCGACTGGCAGCTTATGCTGTTGGGTTTGGTAATCGTTCTGGCTGGCTTAATTGGGGTGCAAGTTACAAGAATTTAAATTGGCAGGTTTCAGGCATAAGAGGCAACGGCTGGTCAACAGATATTGGTTTCTTAGCCCGCATTACCCCGGATTTTAAGATTGCCTTAGTTGGCCAGGATATTATGACTGGCAAAAAAATTATTGCTCCCGCATCGGCCAGACTTGGATTTGGCTATCAACCATTTGATGGCAGGCTAAAATTAGCCGCTGATTTTGAAATTAATCCTAGCCGGATAAATTATGGACATTTTGGGATTGAAGCAAATGTAGTTCAAGGTCTGGCAGTTCGCACTGGGCTTGACCGAGAAGATTTTACAGCAGGAGCCACATTTGATTTTGGCATATTTTCTTTTGACTACGCCGCCTTGTTTACTAAATCAGGCCAAACCATTCAGCGCTTTGAAGCTGGCATAACATATTCACCGGAGAAAGAAAGACCCTTCTCTATTATTAAACCCAAAGAATATGCTTTAATTGATATTAGCGGCACAATCAAGGGCGGCAGGGATGAATTTAGCTTGTTTGGCGGTATGCAGTCTGGGCTTGATTCCCTACTGGCGCAGCTGAGAAGCATCTCAAAAGATGATTCAATTGACGGGGTCATGATAAAACTTGGCGGCATGGGTGAGGGTGGTTTGGGCGGCATGGCAGTTGTGCAGGAACTGCGCTCCGAGTTGTCCCGTGTGCGAAAAAAAGGCAAGAAAATAGTTGCTTATGTTGAAGGCAGCGCAGTTGGCAATGAATATTATTTAGCTTCAATGGCTGATCAAATTGTTGCCCCACCGGCTTCTGCTATTGGCGGGTTTGGCAAAAGTATCCAAATTTACCGCATCAAGGGATTGTTTAAAAAATTAGGCATTGATTGGCAGGTCTTTACCCAGGGAAAATACAAAAATGCTTTTGACCCTTATAGTGATGGGTTAACTGATGAGCAGGAAGAGATGTTAAAGGGTTTATTAACTGACCTATACCGCCAGATGTTAACAGATATTGCCCAGGATCGAAATCTGAAGATGGAAAAACTTAAAAGTATTGGGGACGGCATGATTTATACGGCCAAAGAAGCGCTGGAGCTTGGCCTGATTGATAAGGTTGGTTATTACAAAGACGCAAAAATACTGGCAGCAAAGATTTTAGGGGATAAGGAAGAAGCCAAAATAATTGAACCAAACTTGATTGAATCTCGTGAAGTATTTTTTGCCCAGGTTTTTGGGGTGGCGGTGATTGAGATTGACGGGGTGCTGGTTTCTGGCAGGGGTGGGGAGAACATCTTATTTGGCGGCCGCTACGTTGGCTCAGAAACTGTGGCCGAGTATATCCATAAAGCCAGTAATGATCTTTTTGTCAGAGCCATTATTTTAAGGATTAACAGTCCTGGCGGCAGTGCTATTGCAGCTGGTGAAATTCACAAGGCAATCAAAGAAGCCAAGAAAAAGAAAAAAACAATTATTGCTTCAATTGGCAATATGGGGGCCTCAGGCGGATATTATATTGCAGCTGCTGCGGATAAAATAATGGCTGATCCAGCCAGTATCACCGGCAGCATCGGTGTGATCGGCAGGCTGCCGTATTTTTCTGACTTGCTGAAGAAGCTTGATGTAACAGCAGAAGTAGTCAAAGAGGGAAAGCATGCTGATATGTTTTCTGGTATAAGGAAAATGACGTCAGATGAGGTGCAGGCAATAGAAAATCTGCAGGCTGAGGCTTACGAGGAGTTTATCCAGGCAGTGGCTGATGGCCGACCCCTTTCTACTTCCGAGGTTGAAGAGGCTGCGCAGGGTAAAATATACACAGGTTCACAGGCCAAGGATCTCAAATTGGTTGATGAACTTGGCGGGTTTTCTGATGCCATCGACTTGGCTAAGAAAGAAGCAGAGATAATTGGCGAGCCGCGCTTAATTTTTTATCATCAACCGAGTTTGTTCTTTCCTTTTGGAGCAGGGGTTAGAGAAAGCCTGGGGCTTAATTCTGGGCTCCCTTGGGGGTTATTTGGGCTCCTTTATCAACAAAAGATTGTTTCTGATTTGGAGAAACAACAATATAATTGATTTTATCCGGATAGACCATACCTAACTTTCTCATGGCAATTTGCTCAATACCTTTTAAGTTTTCTTTTTTAGCTACAATATAACCGTCTTGTCGATTTTTGCTGCGGATTTGCGCCAGCCTAATTTTTAACTCACGCACTTGAAATTTAAGATCGATATTTTGAGTATAAATAAATAAGTGGATGGCAGATAATGCCACAAAGATTAACAGGGTGATGACGGCAGTTTTGAACCTCATAATCTTTCTCCAACCCTAAGTTTAGCACTTCTGGCCCGGGGATTTGAAGAGATTTCAGCTTCCTGCGGACAGATTGGTTTTTTGGTTAGGACAGTTAACTTACCTTCTTTGGCAGAGTTTCTTAAGGTGTGTTTGACAATTCGGTCTTCCAGGGAATGATACGAGATTACCACAATTCTTCCGCCTGGATTTAACAGATCAATTGCATCGGTTAAAGCAACTTTTAAATTATCCAGTTCCTGATTAACTGCAATGCGCAAAGATTGGAAGATTCTGGTCACAGATTCCCGTTTTTTCCAGGTAGGGATGGCCTTTTCAATAATGTTCTTCAATTGTTGAGTAGTTTCTATGTTTTCTTTTTCACGTTCTCTTGCAATTGCCTTTGCCACGCGGTGGGAAAAGCGCTCTTCCCCAAATTGTTTAAAGATTTTCTCCAGCTCTTCCTGCCGAAAATTGTTAACTATTTCCTTGGCTGATAGTTTCTGGGATTTGTCCATGCGCATATCAAGCGGCCCGTCTTTTTGAACACTGAATCCGCGCGCTGGTTCATCGATCTGATGGGAGGAAATCCCTAAATCAAATAAGATGCCATCGACTTTTTCTTTAACATGTTTCTTAATGTTTTTGAAATTGTCATTAATATATTCGATGTTGTCAAATTTTGACAATCTGTCTTTTGCCGCCTCCAAAGCTTCTTTATCTAAATCTATCCCAATTATTTTGGATTTTGGGTTTTGGATTTGGGATTTCTGAAGCAAAGCTTCAGCATGTCCTCCTCCACCTAATGTGCAATCAATGAATGCCTTGCCGTTCTTGGCATTCAGAAGATCGATGGTTTCAATCGGTAGTACCGGAATGTGTTGGTATTTCATTGGTAAGAGGATTATAACACATAACAAAATAGGAGCCTGGTGGTTTCTGTAAGATGTGGTGCTGCTCCGCTCCCTTCCAGGCAAGTTGATTTAATAACAATTGACAGGGACCTTGAATCATTATTTTTTGAAAAAAATGGAACTGGAACGTCTTTAAGACAATTTCAAAATGGCACTATGGCACTATTATTATCGCTTCAACAGCGTGATAATTATACTGCAGTTCATTCATTAAGTGATGCCATGTTAGCTAATTTAATGGCAGAAAGACTGGATCTTTCACCGCTTGAAATAGTGAAATTTCATCATAACGGATATGATGGTGCTGGCTATCCTGCTTTGGAACCGGGCATGACTGAGCGTTCTGTAGCATCGCACATTTTGGAAATGGCGGATTCTTTTGATGCCATGACAACCCCCCGGGTCTTTGTGCAAGGAAAGCCAACGCTTGAAGAAAAAATAGAGGATATTAATCGAAATAGGGGAACACAATTTCATCCTGAAGTGGTTGATGTTTGTCTTGCTTTACTTCGCGAAGGGATAGCCGTAAGTACGGAGATACCAATTCCGGATACAATCATTTTTGATATGTAGCTAAGATTCAAGCGCCTGTTTCAAAAGCTTATTGGCCAAGCCAGGATTGGCCCGGCCTTTGGTGACCTTCATTACCTGGCCAACAAAAAAACCAATAATAGTTGTTTTACCACTTTTGTATTGTTCAACTTGCTTGGGATTGTTTTTGATTATTTCTTGAATAATTTTTTTAAGTTCTGTCTCATCACTAATTTGCGTCATGCCTGACTCAGCAATTACGTCTTTAACTTGTTTGCCTGTTTTTAAAACATCAAGCAAAATAGTTTTAGCAATCTTGCCGCTAATAGTGCCTTTGTCAATCAACTCAAGTATTTCAGCCAGTTGGGCAGGGGAGAAGTTAGATTGAGAGATGGTGAGATGGTGAGTGTTGAGATAGGCTTGCAGCTCACTCAAAATCCAATTGGCAACGGTTTTTGGTTTGTTATATAACTTAACGCATTCCTCAAAGAAATTAGCGATGGCTTTTGAGGAGATCAATAGAGCTGCGTCCTGGGGAGGGAGTTTGTATTTTTCAATAAATCTATTTTTTCTATCCTCTGGTAATTCACCCAAGGTTTTTCTGATTTCTTCAACCCATTTTTTATCTGGTTCAACTGGAACCAGATCAGGCTCAGGAAAATAGCGGTAATCGTGAGCAAATTCCTTGCTGCGCATGCCGGAAGTTGTATTAGTCGTATCATCAAAAAACCTGGTTTCCTGAATAATTTTTCCGCCTTCTTCCATTACTTCAATATGACGTTTTTCTTCAGCAATTAAGGCTTTTTCAACAGCCTTAAAAGAATTCATGTTCTTAACTTCAGTTTTTGTGCCAAGTTCTTTTGCGCCAACTGGTCGGATAGAAAGATTTGCATCGCAGCGAAGTGAGCCTTCTTCCATCTTGGCGTCACAGACACCTATATATTGCAGGAGGTTAGCCAGTTTTTGCATAAACACAGCTGCTTCTCTGGGAGAACGAATATCTGGTTCAGACACAATTTCCATCAGTGGTACACCGGTGCGGTTATAATCAACCAGCGAGGCTTTTGCGCCCATAATTCTTTCTGCTCCCTGGTGGACAAGTTTGCCTGCATCTTCTTCAAGGTGAATGCGGGTGATGCCAATTTTTGTGATCTTACCGTCAGTCTCAATTTCAATGTCCCCTCCAGTGGCTAAGGGCAGGTCAAATTGTGATACTTGATAATCCTTGGGTAGATCCGGATAAAAATAGTGTTTCCTGGCAAAGACATTTTTGGGCTCAATTTTGCAACCTATGGCAATGGCTGTTTTAATCGCTAATTCGATTGCTTTTTTGTTGACTATCGGCAGGACGCCTGGTTGGCCAGTGCAGACTGGGCAGATATTGCTGTTGGGCTTGTTACCAAATTTAGTGGAACAGCCGCAAAACATTTTGCTTTCTGTTGCCAGCTGGGCGTGGATTTCAAGGCCAATAACGGTTTCGTACTTGCTCATGATAATAAATTATAGCTTATTTTAGGGGAGAGCGGAAGGCAAGGGATTAGCTATTGGCTTTGTGGACTTGGGCCGGGGCTTTACCTTTATCCAGCAAATCTTTGAGTTCTTTGTAGTTTATTTCCTGCAGAGCTACCCAGATATTTTCTTTCTGGCTGTAGATATGGCCGTAAAATTTGCCATTAACGCGTTTAACCAGCAGTATCTTGCCTGGCTCCAGCTCAACAATCAAATCATAGCCCGGCCAGCGGGGATCGCGGGTGGCAACATCCGGCATGGTGATTTGCCTGGCTTTTTGGTCAGCATACATTTGATACTCAATTGCCTGGCGCATTTGTTCTTTAACAATGGCGGCAAATTGCTGTTTAACTAATTTGGCTGTTTCTTTTTGCACAGTCTGTTCGGCCACTTTTTGCAGCGTGGCCTTGTTGATTGATTTTAGGCTTTCACGCTCAACCGTTGTCTTGGCCACTTCCCAAAGTTTATCTTTATCAATGGCATTCATGGCGTCGCGCTGAATTGCTTGCAGGGCAATATCCCAGAACAGATCTTTGTCCAGTTTCTTTTTAAGGTGAAGCTCTACCAGATATATGGCTTTGGCCTCGATCAATTTGTCAACCTTGCCAGGCGGCAGGTCTTTGGCAATAATTTTCTTGATTTCTTTTTCAATAAAATCCGGAGCTTCTTCTTTGATCAACCGGCGGATTTCGCGCTGGGCAATTTTGATGCCTTCACCAGCTGGCACGTCACGCGCAATGATTTTTTTAATTTCCCGCTCTAAAATTTTGGGAGCTTCTTCTTGCAGGGCTTTTATGATTTTTTCTTCTGACAATTCTTTCCTAATGATTTCCTGGGCGTTTTTCCTAACTAAATCAGGCACAATTCTCTTTGCTTCTGCTTTTATGATTTCCCGGGCTTCAGATCTTAAGATGTCACTGGTTGCTCCCTTTGGAAAATGTTTACTGATTAAATCCTTAGCTGCTGTGGCGATAATTTTTTGCAGCTCTCTTTTAGATAAGTTTTTGCTGAGATATTTTTTGCTCTCTGCTTCAACAATTCTTCTGATATCTTCTTCCATTATAACGGTTGGTTCTGCTTCAATAATTTCGCCTTCTTCTGCCATTAGCACTTCTTTAGTAGGGAAGAAGCCCGTGACCCAGTTGATAAATTTTTGCCAGGCGCTTTTTTCTTCAAGCGGCTTAATTGGTTTTTCCGGAAAAACAGTTGATGGCACTGCAGCTGCTTTTGGTTTGGGCTTAAGCTTTGGCGCTGGTTTTTTAGCTACTTTTTTCTTGACTGGTTTTCTGCGCACCACTCTTTTAGGCTTCTTTTTTGGTGCAGGCTTCTTTTTCGTTATTGTTTTTTTAGGCTTAATTATCTTTCTAAACTCTTTTTCCGGGATTTTAATCTTAAAGGTCTTTTGTACTTTGGGATGGCGAATGACCAAATACTTTTTTATGAACCTTAGGCCCTGGTATTTTGTATCAATGACCAAATATTTTTGGCCTTTTTTTAGTTTTACCTTGGCAACAAAGGAACGATCAGACTTTAGCTTAACTGGCTTGGCATTGACATAAACATACTGCACACCCGGGGCTGCTTGGCCAGCAACTTCGCCTTGTATGGCAAAAAAGTAGGAACTATCGTATTTTTTGCCTGCGTACATGATAAAATCATCGGTTTCTGCGGCTAATGACGAGGGAATTAAAGTGAAAAGAGAAAACAATAGCGTTAGGATTAAGCACACCAATCCTTGAAAATACTTAAGGATATTTTTTGATATATCTCTCAAGATGACATTATTATAGTCATCTATAGTAAATTAATCAATATATAGTTTGAATTCTATAATGTAGGGGATTTTTTGTGCCACTCGGTGTTTTGTTCAAAAGTAAACGCAGTGCGCAGTACGGTTTCTTCGTCCAATGCCTTGCCAATGATCTGCAGGCCAATTGGCAGGTTGTTGCTTGTGCCGCAGGGGAGGGAAATTGCCGGCAAACCAGCCAAGTTAACAGGGATTGTGGCAATATCTGAGAGGTACATTGATAAAGGATCCGAAGTTTTCTCACCAATCTTAAAAGCAGTGCTTGGCGCGGTTGGTGAAATTAAAACATCACATTTTTTAAAGGCTTTATCAAAATCATTTTTGATTAATGTTCTCACTTTTAATGCTTTTAAATAATAAGCATCGTAATAGCCGGCAGATAGGGCATAGGTGCCAATCATAATGCGGCGTTTTACTTCACTGCCAAAGCCTTCTTGCCGAGTGTTATAGTACATTGTGATCAGGTCATTAGCTTTTTTAGAACGCTTGCCAAACTTTACCCCGTCATAACGCGACAGGTTTGAACTGGCTTCAGCCGGAGCGATTAAATAATAAGTTGCAACCGCATATTCAAAAGAAGGCAGGGAAACCTCAATTAACTTTGCCCCAAGTTCTTCAAATTTTTTCATGGCTTGCTTGATGGCATCTTTAGTGTCATTACTCATGCCTTTGCCAAGCAGTTCCTTGATGTAACCAATCTTCATGCCTTTAACATTATCAACTAAAGCTTTTTGAAAATCCGGTGCTGGTTGGTTAATTGAGGTTGAATCTTTTGCATCATAGCCAGCAATGGCATTCATCATAATCGCTGTGTCTGTTACGTCTTTGCTTAGAGGCCCAATTTGATCTAATGATGAAGCAAACGCAACTAAGCCGTATCTTGAAACGCGGCCGTAGGTTGGTTTTAAGCCAACTACGCCGCAGAACGAAGCAGGCTGCCTGATTGATCCGCCAGTGTCAGAGCCTGTGGCAATGATGCATTCATCTGCTGCAACTGCTGCGGCAGATCCGCCGGAGGATCCTCCAGGAACTGTTTTTATGTCCCAGGGATTGTGGGTTGGGTGCAGGCCGGAATTTTCTGTTGAAGAGCCCATGGCAAATTCATCCATGTTAGTTTTGCCAACTATAACTGCGCCGGCTTCTTTTAGTTTTGTTACGATCGTCGCATCATAGGGAGGGATGTAGTTTGATAAAATTTTTGACGAGCAAGTGGTTAATATTCCTTTGGTGCACATGTTGTCTTTAACTGCAATTGGAATTCCAGTTAAGGGAGTTACATTTTGATTATTTTTAATTCTTTCATCAGCTGCTTTGGCTTGTTTTAAGGCTTCTTCTTTAGTCAGCGTGACATAGGCCAGGATTTTGTCTTCAACTTTATCAATTTGACCAAGCACTGCTTCAGTCAACTCAACTGAGCTGATTTTTTTGTTTGTTAATAAACTATGTAATTCGTGGGCAGTTTTACTATGCATTTTATTCAATGATCCTGGGGACCTTAAACATTCCGTCTTCTTCGTCAGGCGCGTTGGCCAGGATATCTTCTGTATTTTCGCAAAGCACGACTTTATCTTCCCTTAAAACATTTTTCATGGGAACAGCGTGAGAGGTTGGTTCAGTCTTTTTTGTGTCTAATTCGTTTAAAATATTAGCGTAGTCAAGAATATCTGATAATTGTTTGGTAAAAGTGTCTTTTTCTTCTTCAGACAAACCTAAACGGGCCAATCTAGCTACATGTTCAACGTCTTTTTTTGATACTGACATATTATTATTATAACTTATTTCAGCCTAATCTTAAACTGGCCACTGCGGTTAGGTTGAGGTCTGATGTTTTCTTTTGTTTAAGATGATAATACCCTGCGCAACCAACCATGGCTGCGTTATCAGTGCACAAGCTGAGCGGGGGGATTAAGACTTTTAACTTTTCTCCTCGTGCTTTGCTTTCCATTTCTTTTCTTAAAGCAGAATTAGCTGATACACCGCCGGCTAAGGCAATGGTTTTACAGTTAAATTCCTTAGCAGCGCGGAGAGTTTTTGCGACTAAAACATCAACTACGGCTTGTTGGAAGGAAGCGACTATATCAGATTGATGGAGAGAGGGAGAGATGGAGTGACGTGAAACATAGTTCACCACGGCAGTCTTAATACCGCTAAAGCTGAAGTCGTATCCTTGATTTAACATTGGCCGGGTGAATTTAATTGCGCTTGGATTGCCTTCTTTAGCTAATTTATCGATAATAGGGCCGCCTGGGTAACCGAGTTCCAGGAATCGCGCAACTTTGTCAAAGGCTTCACCAGCTGCATCATCTCTTGTTCTGCCAATGACTTCATATTCACCGTGAGCCTTTACTAGGACTAACATTGTATGGCCGCCTGAAACAATTAAGCAAATGAAAGGGAAAAGGGAAAATGGAAATTGGGAATTGGGAGCTGGGAATTGGGGATTGGGGATTTTTCCAGTTTCCAGTTTCCAGTTTCCAGTTTCCAAAAAGTTTGCATAAATATGCGCTTCAAGGTGATTAACTCCAATTAAAGGAATATTCAAAGAATAAGCAATGGCTTTAGCAGCGCAAAGGCCAACTAAAAGGGAGCCAACTAGTCCCGGCCCATAAGTAACAGCCACAGCATCCAAATCTTTAAATTTCACTTTGGCTTTATCTAAAGCCTCTTGAATAATTGGATTAATTACTTCAATGTGTTTGCGCGAAGCAATTTCCGGTACGATTCCACCGTATTTTTTATGGAATTCTACTTGGGTAGCAATAATGTTAGACAAAATCTTGCTACCGTCTTTAATAACGGCTGCAGAAGTTTCATCGCAGGAAGTTTCGATCGACAGAATAATCATAATTTTATTATAAACTGTTATCCCCTTGCAGTCCACAAAGCCGGGCAGTATAATTGCTATAGCTTATGACAAAAACTGAAGAAAGATTATCTGCTTATCGACGAACAGTTGCTATAGTTGCTGTAATTGTTTTTGCTGTCCTGGCCTTTATGATAATCCGACCGTTTCTGGTGGCCATAATTGGCGCAGCTGTTTTGGGTTATCTTTTTCATCCTGTTTATAAATTTATTGCTAAATATATTCCAAAGCCACTACCATCTGAATCTATTGCCGCACTCTTAACTTGTATTCTAATTATTTTAATCGTTCTTATTCCTATGATTTCAATTACCGGCTTGCTGGTGGCAGAAGCCAGGAGCGGGTATGTGTATTTGCAGGGTGTTGTTACTTCACCTGATTTTAGTTTTGATCTGCCGCCAATTATGCACGAGCGCGTTGGCGATTTGTCCATGCAATATAAAGACCAAATTGCCAATATGGGCAGCCAGCTGGTTACATGGCTGCAGGGGGTTTTAACGGGTATTCCGAATGCTTTCTTAAATATTTTTATTACAATTTTTTCTGTTTATTTTATTTTAAAAGGCGGCAAAAATATTTACTTGTTTCTGCAGGAGTTTTTTCCTTTGCCAGCCGGACGATACAAACAGGTTTTTAAGCGCTTTGACGAACTAAGCCGCGGCATGGTGATGGGCCAGATTGTGGTGGGAGTTATTCAGGGTGTTCTAGCCTGGATCGCTTTTGTGATTTTAGGTGTGCCCAGTCCTGTCTTATGGGCATTCTTGACAGGCATTATTTCAATCATTCCGCTTTTAGGCGCGGCGTTGGTTTGGTTTCCCATTGCAGTTTATCTTTTTTCAACAGGTTATTTAATAGGCGAGGCTTGGAAGGGAGTTGCCCTGTTTCTTTTTGGTGTATTAGTTATCAGTACAATTGATAATGTTCTTAAACCTAAAATTATTGGTGAACGGGCAAAAATTCATCCGCTGGTAATACTTTTTGGCATTCTGGGCGGGATTCAGTTGATGGGCCTGCCTGGTATTCTAATGGGCCCGCTAATTCTTACCCTCTTTGACGTGGTAATGGAGATATTCCGCGAAGTAGTTTAGGCTTTGCTAGCTTGCTTGCCGCCCATGCCCCAGTTTTCTTTTGGCACATCCTGAATCACAACAGTTACTGCTTCAGTAGGGCATTTAGTTGTTTCGCTGACGACTTTGGTTATATTTTGGATCAGTTTTTCCTTAGTTGCTTCGTCTCTTCCGGGCCATAGTTCAACTCTAACGATGGGCATTTTGCAACCTCCTTTGAGTAGCTTTTAAGTGGCCTTGAATTATAGCATAAAGGAGTGATATATTTTAAAGATGACTCATATTCACCACATTGGCATAACTTGTTCAGATATTAATAGGTCAGAAAGGTTTTACCTTGAACACTTTGGCCTTAAGAAAATTAAAGAAATTGATGCTCCAGCAGCCTGGATGAAGAACATCTTTAATATTAATTCTCCGGCCAAACTTGTTTATCTCAAATCAGAAGATGCGGTTATTGAGCTGTTCCATTTTTCTGAAGCCGGTTTAAAGCCAACTTTGGGGAGTATTTCTCATTTTGCCCTGACCGTGAAAAACAGAAAGCATGCTTTTGAAAAATTTAAAAATGATGGCTTCAAAACAATTTTCAATGATAAAGGTGATGGGGACTACACTTATTTTATTAAAGATCCAGATGGAGTCTTAATAGAACTTAAAGATTAAAACTTAAAAGTTAAAGCCAAAGTTGAAAGCTTAAAACTCAAAAAACTTTTAATTTTAAAATTTAGCTTTAAGTTCAAAAATTTAAATTTTAGGTTTAAAAAATGCCAGAATTACCAGAAGTTGAAACAGTTAAGCGCGGCCTAGCCAAAGCAATTATCGGCAAAAAGATTGCTGATTTTGATAGCGATTGGCATAAGATGATCAATTACCCTTTAGCGCGGTACAGAAAAGTGATTAAAGGCAAAAAAATCATTGCTGTGCGGCGCAGGGCCAAGATGCTTATTATCCAATTGACCGGTAGTCTTAACATTCTAGTGCATTTAAAAATGACCGGGCAGTTGGTTTTTCGCGACAAAGGAAAATGCTTGATTGGCGGTCATCCCATTGAAGAGAGCTGTGAGACATTGCCTAATAAATTTACCCATGCCACATTTACTTTTGCTGACAACAGTAATTTGTACTTTAATGATGTGAGGAAATTCGGCTGGGTGCGCCTGTATTCTGATCTTGAGCTAGATAAGGTCCTTGCCAAAATGAAAATGGGGCCAGAACCGCTGGAGCCTGGTTTTTCTCCTGAGAGCCTGTTTGCTACTATGAAGCGCAGGCCCAAAAGTAAGGTTAAGCAATTTATTATGGATCCTATGAATGTTGTGGGTATTGGCAATATTTATAGTGATGAGGTTTGTTATTATGCCAAGGTCAGGCCGGACCGTTTGGTTAAGACCTTAAATGCCAAGCAGGCTAAGTTAATCCATGATGGGATTGTTAAGATCTTGAAAGCAGCCATTTCCGCCCAGGGCACGACTTTTAGTAATTACGTTAATTCCAATGGAGAGGCCGGCGCTTACACAAAGAAGTTAAAGGTCTATCAGCGTTATGGTAAAAAGTGTTATCATTGTAAGGGAACGGTGAAGAAGATGAAAATTGGCGGCCGCACCTCATCTTTTTGCCCAAGGTGCCAGAAGTGAGAAAATTAAAACCATCAAAAATAATTTGCGTTGGCTTAAATTATACGGATCATGCTAAAGAACTAAATATGCCTATCCCAGAATATCCTGTTCTTTTTATGAAGCCGCCGAGTGCTTTGATATTAAATAATGATCCGATTGTTTATCCTTCAATGACCAAAGAGCTGCACTACGAAGCTGAGTTAGCAGTAGTGATTAAAGATAGGATTAAGAATATTAAAAAAGAAGAAGCTTTAAAACATATCCTTGGCTTTACCTGTGCCAATGATGTTACAGCTAGGGATTTACAAAGAAAAGATGCCCAGTGGACTCGAGCCAAGTCTTTTGACACATTTTGTCCAGTGGGGCCAGAAGTTGTCAAAGATATTGATCCAAACAATTTAAAGATCAAACTTTATCTTAATGGAGAAGAAAAACAATCTTCTAATACTTCGAACATGATTTTTAAAGTAGATTATCTTGTTTCTTTTATTTCCCAGGTAATGACTTTGGAACCTAACGATATTATCATAACCGGTACACCTCCTGGGGTGGGTGAGATGAAAGTAGGGGATGTAGTTGTGGTGGAAGTCCAAGGAATTGGTAAGCTAACAAATAGGGTTACTAAATCTAAATAATTAACTCTGTCTGTAGATTAGTTATATTGAATAAAAAGCATTTCGCCGGGGGTGAGAGGAGCGTGGAGGTCAGCATTGTCGCGTATAATCTGTCCTGGAGCAACATCAAACCTTCTACCAATATCATTTATGGACATGCCTTCATCATTTTTTCTTACCTGATAAAAGCGAAAAGGAACTACGTTGGTGGTCATTGTCATTTGATGTCCTCCACTTATCTCATCGAGTCAAATAGTGTAAAACTTGCACTCTAAAATGGTAGAATTTAAGCAAATGAAATTCCTGTTATTTAGTCTAATTATCGTTTTTCTAATTGAAATAAGTTGGGCGCTGCCAGTTAAAACTTATTTGCCAGTTCCCTTCTTGTGCCAGGCTCCCTATGCCAACTGGATCCAGCCGTGGCAGGATGGGTGTGAGGAGGCGGCTGTTATCATGGCAATTAGTTATGTGAAAGGGGAGTCCGTGACCCGGGCATCTGGTAATCAAGAGATTCTGGATCAAGTTAAGTTTCAGAAGAAGAAGTATGGCGGGCATTATGATTTAACTGCCGAGCAGTCTGCCCAATTAGTTAAAGATTATTATGGGTTTGACAATATCGAAGTCCGCTATGATGTAACAGTTGGTGATATTAAGAATGAGTTAGCCAAAGGTAATATTGTGATCGCCCCCATGGCTGGCAGGCTATTGGGCAATCCATACTACACACCACCTGGGCCAGCATACCATTATATGTTGTTTAAGGGCTATGATGACCGAACTGGAGAATTTATAACTAATGATCCAGGAACCAAACGAGGCAGGAATTATCGTTATAAATACGAGACTGTCTATAACGCAATCCATGATTGGACTGGGAGTAAGAAGACTGTCGCTTCAGGCAAGAAGGCTATCATTGTGATAAAATCAAAATAAGGGCCTGTAGCTCAGCTGGATAGAGTGTTTGCCTCCGAAGCAAAAGGTCGTGGGTTCGACTCCCGCCAGGCCCATTTTAATGACGAATTATGGAATGTAACAAACAAAAGAATTTGAAAATATGCAATTGCAGCTTTACCTGCAGCCGCAAGGGTATTTGTTGTGAATGTATTGACTACCACCGCAAACGTGGAGAGCTGCCGGCTTGTTATTTTTCTGCCAACATTGAAAAAACAGGGGAGAGGTCAATTGAGGCTTATTTGGAGTCGCAGTCATGACAATGGTTTGCTCTTGTTAAGAAGGCCTATTTTTTGATATAATAGAACCCTCTGTTTGCTATGAAAAGAAATATTAACCAATTTAGAATACTGATTCTTTTGGCTATTTTAGCCTTTTCAATCTTTATAATAGTGAAACTGCCCATTACTCTGGGACTTGATCTGCAGGGCGGCACTCGCTTAGTGCTTGAAGCCCAGCCAACTGAAAAAGTTCCCCTAAGCAGTGATGCTATGACTGGCGCAGTTATGGTTATCCGCAACCGCATTGACTCTCTTGGGGTAACAGAGCCAATTATTCAGAGAAAAGGAAAAAATCAAATTGTTGTGGAGCTTCCTGGTGTTAAGGATCCAGAACGGGCAATTGCTATCATCGGTGACACAGCCCTGCTTGAATTTGTTGAGGCAGAATGGGCGCCGGCAGATGAGTCAAAACTAACCCCAGCCCTGGTTTTAGAATTCTACGGCAAAGATGCTTATCTTGATAAGTTAGAAGTTATTAAAGACGGTCAGGTAGTTGATTACCGGCCAATTATTTTGAAAAAAGTAGCTATAACTGGCGGCATGTTAAAAGGCGCCTGGCCAGGGGTTGATGAGTACGGTAACCCTGTAATTGATATTGAGTTTGATGGCGATGGCGCAAAATTATTTGCAGCGGTTACTTCCAGATCAGTTGGCCGGCCAATTGCTATCCTGCTTGATAAGAAAATTATTTCTGCTCCTAATGTTCGCGAACCGATTCCTTCTGGCAAAGCCCAGATCTCTGGCAATTTCTCAATTCAAGAAGTCCAGGACATGGTTATCCAGCTAAAAGCAGGGGCCCTGCCAATCCCGGTTAAGCCAATTGAAACTCGCATTGTTGGCCCAACCTTAGGCAAAGATTCAATTGATAAGAGTAAGCTTGCCGGCATCCTTGGTTTTGCTTTAATTGCTGCTTTTATGATGCTTTATTATCGCTTGCCAGGCTTTTTAGCTGTTGTGGCACTGGGCATTTATATATGTATTGTTTTGGCAGCTTTAGCCTTGCTTAACGCAACTTTAACTTTACCTGGCTTAGCTGGCTTGCTGCTGTCGATTGGTATGGCAGTTGATGCTAATGTCATAATCTTTGAGCGGTTAAAAGAGGAGCTGCGCTTAAAAAAGACAATTAAGCTTTCCATTGTTACCAGTTTTAAACGGGCGCTAACTGCCATCCTTGATTCCAACGTTACTACTATGATGGCAGCGGGAACCTTATTGTTTATTGGTACTGGCGCAATTAAGGGATTTGCTGTTACGCTTTTAGTTGGTATTTTAGCTTCAATGTTCTCAGCTATTGTTATTACCAGAATGTTGTTAGACATGATGGTTGATGGCCATGTTTTAACTGATAAGAGCAAAATGGTGTATAAATAATGTTTGATTTTGTTGGTAGAAGAAAATATTGGTTTACAATTTCAGCCGTATTGCTGACCTTAGCAATTGGTGCGTTTATCTATAATGGTATTGCAAGACAAAAGGTAATGAACTTTGGCATTGATTTTACGGGTGGAACGCTGATTAATTTGCGCTTTCCAGATAAGGTTAGCGTGGAACAAGTAAGGGATGTTTTGGCCAAGCATGATTTGGGGCAAAGTGTTATCCAGAAGTCCGGGGACAATGATATTTACATCAGAACAGAAGAACTTGAGCGCAATGTTAGGGTTAAAATAATTGATGATTTAAAAGCCGAGTACGGCGATGTTGTATTGCTTGAGGCCGATACAATTGGGCCGGTAATTGGTAAAGAATTACGCAGCCAGGCTATTTGGGCGCTGCTGATTGCCTCATTTTTAATTATTGTCTATGTTTCTATCCGCTTTGAGTTTAAATATGCAGTAGCTGCTTTAATTGCCCTGTATCATGACACACTAATTACCGCTGGGTTAATTGCCTTGCTCTGGCGTACTGTTGATGCCCCGTTTGTGGCGGCAATTCTTACTATTATGGGTTATTCCATCAACGATACGATTGTTATTTTTGACCGCATCCGTGAGAATATCAAAAAGCACGGCGGCAAGAAGCGCAAATTTGGCGAATTAGTTAATGTTAGCGTTAATGAGACACTGGGCCGGTCAATCAATACGACCCTAACAACCTTGATCGTTGTCTTGTCTGTCCTTTTCTTTGGTGGTGATACGCTTAAGGATTTTGCACTTGTTTTGTTGATAGGTTTTGCTGTTGGGGCGTACTCTTCCCTTTTTGTGGCCAGTCCCATTATTGCAGCCTGGGAATCAAAAAAATAAATGAAATATATCCTGTTAGGGATAATTCAGGGTTTAACAGAATTCCTCCCAGTTTCGTCTTCTGGTCACTTAGTCATCTTTCAATCATTATTAAAACTCCCGCACAGTATTGCTTTTGATGTAATTGTTCATTTAGCAACAGGCTTGGCAGTTATTGTTTATTTTCGCAGAGATATTATTGAACTTTTTACTACGAAGCGCAAAATGCTCTGGTTGATTGCTGTTGGTACGGTTTTTACTGGGATTATAGGTTTGGGATTCAAAGATTTTTTTGAAAGTTTGTTTAGCTCTGTTTTTGCTGTGGGTTGTTTTTTGATCCTTACCGGTGTGATCATTGTGCTGGCAGAGTGGATAGGTAAGGGTAGGCGCAATTTAGAAGAGATGAACATTTGGGATGCGGTTTTGATTGGTCTAGCCCAAGGTTGTGCCATTGCTCCAGGGTTATCTCGATCTGGGGCAACAATCTCTGCTTCATTGGGTAGGGGGTTAAATCGAACCCTGGCTGCTCGATTCTCGTTTTTGCTTTCAGTTCCAGCTATTTTAGGGGCAGGGGTGATTCAATCAAAAGCGATTGTTAAGGCGGGCACAGTTGGCATCGGCATCTGGCCGTTGATTTTGGGTTTTATTGCGGCTTTTTTTTCTGGCTGGATTGCGATTAAGATTTTCATGAGCATTATTCAAAGAACCTCAATCAGGATGTTTGCGTATTATTGTTTTGTGGTAGGGATCTTAGTTTTAATTCTTAGCGCTTCTTAGAGTCTTTGAGTCTTGGAGGCAATAAAATTTAATAGCCTCAAAGTCTCTAAGGCTCAAAGGGAAAATTAATGATTTTAGATGAAATAGTCAAAACCAAGCAACAAGAAGTTTCTATTTTAAAAGAAAGATTTAAAGGCAAAGACCTAGATGCATTAATAAAAGATCTTCCCACATCACGCGATTTTTTGAAAGCTTTTGGTAAGGCCAAGTTTTCACTGATTGCGGAAATTAAAAAGGCTTCACCTTCAGCTGGTTTAATCCGCCAGGATTTTGACCCAATCAGTTTAGCCAAGGTTTACGAAGAGAGCGGGGCTGCGGCAATTTCTGTCTTGACTGACGAGAAATACTTCCAGGGAAAAATTGAATATCTTAAGGCAGCCAAGGTATCAACTACAATTCCTGTCCTGCGCAAGGAATTCATTATTGATGAAACCCAGATTTACGAATCAAGGATTGCTGGCGCAGATGCCTTGCTTTTGATTGCCCGCCTGCTCAAGGATTCAGAACTGATTAGTTTACTTGCTTTAACGGAAAAGCTAGGCATGCAGGCCCTGGTAGAAGTTCACAACGCAGAAGAAGTCCAGCGAGTTTTAAGAACAAATGCCAGGATAATCGGCATTAATAATCGTGATCTTGACACGCTTAAAGTTAGCCTGAAAAATACAATTAATCTGCTAAAACAATTCCCAGAGCTTAAAGACCGTGTTGTTATCAGCGAAAGCGGGATTCATAATCAAAAAGATGTTCAAATGCTAAAAAATGCTGGTGTGGAGGGGATGTTGGTGGGAGAGGCTATTCTTAGGTCTGCGAATATTCCAGAGAAGATTAGGGAATTGTTGGGATTGTGATAAATCCGAATGACGAATTATTCAATGACGAATTAATAGCCAAATTCCAAAAACCAATTTGGAAATTGGGCGTTGTGATTTCCTTTGTCATTTTGATTTCGTCATTTGTCATTACAAGTGTTTCTTTTGCCATGGGCGAGATTCCTTCAAGTCCACGGGTTGTTACTCCAGAAGCCGAATTTGGCCGTGATTTTGGTTTTCCCGGGTCAGGCGACCGCCAGTTTTATTATCCCCATGATGTTGATGTGGGTTTAATGGGGGATATGAAGACTGGCTTAAATAATCTTTTTATAACTGACACTGGCAACAACAGAGTGCAGCGCCTGGATGAAGACGGGGGTTTTGTTTACCAGTTTGGCGGCTTTGGCAGCGAGGATGGTAAATTTAACGCACCAGTTGGCATTGCGGTTGATTTTAACTTTCGTATCTATGTTTCAGAAAAAGATAATGACCGTATCCAACTTTTTGATATTCAGGGCAATTTTTTGCGGGAAGTGGCAACTGGCGAGTATGGTTATAAAACATTGGATGATCCAGCCGGGTTAGCAGTTGATACCCTGGGCAACCTCTATGTGGCAGACTCTGGCAATGACCGGGTTCTAAAGTTTAGCGATACCGGGGATTTTATGGGCATAGTGGGTAACTTTGGTTATGGCGCTGGTTTCTTTGACCGGCCGTCTGATGTGGCAGTTGACCGTGATAACTATATTTATGTGGCAGATACTTTCAACCATCGTATCCAAAAGCTGGATTTTGACGGTCAGCCAGTGATGATGTTTGGCAGTTTTGGCGATGATCCAGGAGAACTCTCGTTTCCCCAGGGCATAGCAGTTGACGACATGTTAATTTACGTGGCAGATACTGGTAATAACCGCGTGCAGATTTTTGACAAGCAGGGCAAATTTTTGCTAATGGCAGGCGGGCTCAATACACCCACCGGGATTTGTCTTGGTGCCGGTGGTTTGGTTTATATTGCTGACAGCGGCAATCATCGCATTCAGGAACTAAAGGTCAGTTACTAGGGGTAGGTGGGGTTTCGATAGTATGGTTTTTGTTTTATTCATATTAATTTCTATTCTTATATCCAATTGTAGTCTTGCTCAGGAAGCAGCTTCGCTTGAGGTTTCTGGTGTGAGCCCTGAAAGTAGTGGTCTTTTAATCAAAGGCAGTCAATCGATTGCTTTTAGTCTCAAAAGCCTGGAAGGTTCCAAAGAAGGTTATACTCCGGGTACTACTCAAGCCAGGGAAGAGACCTTAAGAATAAATGTTTCCGGCACAGCTGACGGCACAGAAATTGAGGCTAATATTTATCGCACAACCTCAACCGGCCTTAGCCAGATTGGCGAACAAAATGAAGATATATCAATTCGTCTGTGCCGCGCCAGCACAGAGCTTTATCTGGGTGACTTTACAGCAGACTTAACAGAAACAGAATTTGCTAGATTAGATAAAGTGCTTTCCGGTGCCAGGCTAAAAGGTGATTATGATACCTGGGGATTTACAGCGCTGTATTCTTCGCCCAAGGGTGAGGCCAAAGATAAAAAGTTTTATGGCGACGGCACCCAGGGGCCTTATAATCTTGATTACTCACCAGTAGTGATTGATAGTGAGCGGGTTTATATCGACGGCAAGCTTAACAAACGTGGGGATGATTACACTATTGATTATCAGGTTGGCAGTGTTACTTTTCTCAATAAGGTAATTGACACTAAATCAGTTATTCAAATCTATTATGATTATCGCCAGACAGTTTACTCACATGCGACTTATGGTTTGCGTGCTTTTGCCAGGCCAATGCCAAATTTAAAACTGGCTTTTACTTATCTTGATGATTCAGATAATTTAAGCGGGGCAGGGGAAATCAGGAGCAGTATGAGCCAGGAGGCGTTTGATCCAAAAAGCCATTCAGTAATTGGATTTGATGGCAGCTATGTTTCTGAGAATGTGTCAGTTAATGCTGAACTAGCTGCTTCGACTAAGAATCTCAATCTGCTTTCAACTGGTTCTACCAAAGAATCAGGTAAAGCAGCAAAACTGTATTTTAGTTCAGTGCTTGGTCCTTGGGGAATAGAAGGCCAGTTTAAAAAAGTTGACCCAAACTTTGTAGCAATAGCGGATACTGATCCCAAGCAGGATGTTTGGGAATATGCCGGGGCCGTGAGTTATCGTCCAAATTCTCTTTTTGGCAGCCAGGGACGATATTCTTTTCAAAAATATATGCAAACCGGTGTCCTTTATGAAAACCTATACAAAAATACCAAAGCAAGTTTAACACCAGAGGGGCTACCTTCACTTGAATATGTGTTTTCTGAAACAGATGAAAGCAATGATCCTGTAACCGGCGATTCAATCAAACGCGTGATTACCAAGAATTCTGTTGAAACAATTTATCGTCAGGGTTTTATAATTACCAGTTTAAAAGGCGCGGTTGAGAAATGGCTGAGGCGCTCTCCGTCTGAAGAAGTGACTGATTATAAGAAAATTAATTTTGGTTTGGCTACAGTGGGAATTGAAAAGGTAACTTTTAGCTCAAATATTGGTTTGGAAGATCGGGTAGAACCGACAGGCCTTAAGCCATATCGCCGCACGTACGATTTAAAATTGGCCGTCACCCCCACACAGCAGTATTTTCTTTCTTCGTCTTTTAGTATTGTTGATGACAGCCTGGAGGGGCAGACCAATGTAACAAATTTGGCTTATAAGGCGCAGCCTACAAAAATCTTTAAAACTGATGGCAAATACGCAATCACTTCAGTTATTGAAGAGTTCCCCATAACTGGGGAGGCAGTTTCCAAGCAAACTGGCTCATTTTCTTTTGATCTGCGGCCGGCCAGGTTTTTGCGTTTGCGCTATTTATATAAGCCAAACTTTACCCAAATCCTGCGCACGCAGACCCTAAGTTATAATAATGAAAAGCAGCAAGTAGAAGTAAATATTATTCCAGTTAAGTACGCCATGCTGGGTGCAATTTATAAGCTTGGCCGCACTTATAACATTTACAAATATGATTTTCCCAATTATCAGGTTAAGGAAAATAGTAATGATTCTGATTCTGTCTTGTATACGTTAAAGATGGCTCCGTTGCCTATCCTTTCAACCGAGTTTAATTATTTCCAGGAAAATTCATTTACCAATACTTTGGCCACAACCCACGAGCCTTATCTTTATACCAGGGGCAGGGGAGTAACCCGCAAGATTGATACGCTGGCCAAAACATCTTTGTCTGAGCAGTTTTCTGTTGATTCAAGATACACGTTTGAAAAATACGATCAAGGCTCTGGCGAAGCCCTGTCAGATGTGCTGGACACCAAATCACACTCCTTAGCATTAAAATTTATTTGGAACCAATCAAGCTTTTGGACTTTTTCCATCAGCTCAGCATACACTAGACTAACTGATCATATTTTAAACCAGGTAACTTACACATTTTCTCCTGGCTTTGGTCTTATTTATCGGTTAGGAGACAGCCTGCGCATTGATTTTGAGTACACTTATTCTAAGTCCTATGCTGGCCAGGAAACAGAAAAGAGCAATTATGCCTTAAGGACAAAATATGCCTTAAGTGAATTTGTTGATTTAATCCTGCGGGCACAGCAAGAGGTTAGCCGCGCCCCTGATTATCGCCTAACAGATATAATTGGCAATGTTGAGATAAAGCTTTAATTATGTTATTATACATTTGATGCTAACTTTAGGCATTGACCCCGGACTAGCTACTACAGGCTACGGTCTCATCAGAGAGAATCGGGATAAACTAGTATTTGTTGATCACGGCATAATTTGCACCTCAAAAAACGAAAGTTCACAAAACAGGCTGCGCACTATTTATATGAATGTAAAAAAGCTGGCAACAGATTATAAGCCCAGGGTAATTGCCATTGAAAAAATCTTCTTTTCCAGGAACCGCAAAACAGCCTTGCCGGTTAGTCAAGCCAGAGGGATTATGCTTTTGGCCGCAGCGCAGCTCAATATCCCAGTTTTTGAATATTCACCGGCAGATGTAAAGGTAGCAGTTACTGGCTATGGCAGTGCGGATAAGAAGCAGATCCAGCAGATGGTCAAGCATTTACTCCGCTTGACTGATATTCCCAAACCGGATGACGCGGCTGACGCCCTGGCAATTGCTATTTGCCATCTACATTCATATAGAATGACAAGCTTATGATCTCGCATTTAAACGGAATTTTAGAACACGTTGATAAATCCCACCTGGTTATTGATGTAGGCAATATTGGTTATCATGTTTATGTTTCAAATGCCACTCTGCCGCGTTTGCCCAAGATTGGAGAGAAACTCAAGCTTTTTACCCTTCAAGTAGTAAGGGAAAATGATATTTCACTCTATGGATTCTTAAAAAAACAAGAAAAAAGCCTCTTTTCTATTCTTTTAGGTGTCAGTGGTATTGGCCCCAAAGCCGGCATGTCGATTATCTCTTCTTTTCCGATCGATAAACTGGTTGCAGCGATTGCGCAAGGTAATGTTGATTTAATTTCAACGGTTCCTGGGATTGGCAAAAAAACAGCGCAAAAGTTAGTTATTGAATTAAAAGAAAAAGTGGCCAAGGCTTATGCGATTAAGCCCTCTGACATGGCAGTTGGCATTCAGGGCGACCAACCGATTGTTTCTGACTCAATTTCTGCCTTAATTTCCCTGGGTTATTCCCCGCGTGAAGCCCGCGATGCAATTCTTAAATCAGGCCATGATCTTTCCTCTGGTAATGTGGAAGATATTATAAAGCAAGCCCTAAAAGCCTTAGTTTGAAAGTTTACCCAGCATCCATCCCTCAGCCATTCGCATCCACTTTCTGGGGAGAAAAGTTTCTGGTGTTAAATGTTTAACGTAAATAGAATAGATGTTAACCAGGTTTGCCCCCAGAATATCCATAAACAATTGATCCCCAACCATAGCAGTGTTTTCTGGTTTAGCATTTAGGATTTTTAATGATTTCCAAAAGGCAAATGGCAGGGGCTTAAAACCCAAATGCATAGCAGGCACGTTTAAGGTTTCTCCAATATACTTAACCCTTAAGGGGTGCCGGCTATTAGAAGTTAGGCAAAGATTAAAACCCTCTTCTTTTCTAGTTGCTACCCATTCAAATACTTGAGGAATGACATCGTTTAGGGTGCGAGGGATTAGGGTATCATCAATGTCTAAAATGAGGGCGGTTATGCCCTGGCTTTTAAGTTTTTCAAAATCTATTTGATGAATGTCTTGTACAATTAATTTTGGTTTAAACAGGTTTTTAATTTCCTGCCATAATTTGCTCAAAATCAAGTCTCCTTTTAAGCCCAACCAATATTTTGTCAAAATCTTCTTTGAAATCAGGGGAAACCATAAGCTTTAAAGTGGCCGTTGGCCCAGGTTCTGGCTTGGGTGTGCGGATAGAGGCCATGCCTTCAAACGCCTCAAAGTAGGGGCAGATCAGATAGATGTCTTCTTTTTTAACCCTTAAGAAATAGTTAATTGAATCCATCTAAAGTTTTTCAATATAAAATAAGACAACTGTTGGCATGTCTTGGTAGATTTTCTGATTAGCTTCTTTAAGTTTGGTGTGTCTTTCGCTCTTTAAAATGAGTTTAAACCCGGAAACCTGTTCCAGCAGCTTATCAATTTCAGGATTACTGTAGCCTGTAAAGTTTGCTTCACCTTTGCTGCCAAACAACGGCTCAATTAAACTATAACTGTCCACATTGGAGCTGGCTTCTTCGGTATAGAGTTTGCCAATATTAGCTTTGTAGCCCATAAGGAATAAGTTGTGTTTGCCTGAGGCAAGCTCATCAACCCATTTATCCTCATCCATGGTGTCAACTTCAACTAATTCTATTTTCATGCCGATGTTCTTTAAGCCCTTGCTGATAAAGTTTGCAATTTCCTTGGTTTTGACGCCGCTGGTATGAAGCATTGATATTTTTTTAAGTCTCTTGTCATTCATGGGGTAGCCGGCATTTTTCATCAGCTTCTTGGCTTCTTTAACATCATAAATTAATGGCGGGATGTCAGGGTCATAACCCAGCATTGTTGGGGGAATAATGCTGACAGGAGTTGTCTCTGTGCTCATGATGCCAATGGCAATATCTTCGATTTTGATAGCATGGTTAACCGCCTGTCTTACTTCAACTGTGGTGAACGGCTCTTTGGCCATGTTAAAGCCCATGAACCAGATACCGTCGTACTCTTTTGCTTGCGCAAAAGAGGAATGACCAATGACGAATAACCAAATGACGAAGGAAATAACAAAAACCAATTTCCAAGGTTTTGATAAATTGAGAATTGGGAATTTTTTCGTCACCTCGTGCTGACGCACATCAGTGCGAAGCATTCTGGTTTGGTCATTCGGACTTAACTTTATATTTCTTTTTGCCTTTTTCAAATAAATCTCCTCCTTTACAATCTATGGCCACGATGGCCGGAAAGTTGTGCACTTCAAGCTCAAGCACTGCTTCTGGCCCAAGCTCCGGGTAAGCAATTGTGTTTGCTTTCTTAACATGCCTGGCCAAAAGAGCTGCTATTCCCCCCGCAACAACCAGGTAAGCTGCTTTGTACTTTTTCATGGCATCAATGACTTCTTGACTGCGCCTGCCTTTACCAATTGTAACTTTTACGCCGGCTTTTAACAATCCCGGAGTAAAAGGATCCATTCTTGTGGCAGTTGTTGGGCCAATCGAACCTATCACCTGGCCTTTGCGTGTTGGCGTGGGGGAAGCGTAATATAGTATTGCGCCATTTGGATCAAAGGGCGGCTTTTTGCCGAACAAGCGATGGGCAGAATCCCTGGCTGCGTAAATTACACCGGAAATAGTTACTTTATCACCAGCTTTTAGGGCTTTAACATCTTTATCTGTTAGTGGCGGTTTTAAATTAATTATTTTTGATTTTTTCATATTACAGCTTCTTTAGCGCGATGCGCGTGGCATTCAATATTTACTGCCACAGGCAAACTTGAGATGTGGCAGGGCCGCCTTTCAATGTTTACTGCCAGGGCAGTGGTTGTGCCGCCTAAGCCCATTGGGCCAATGCCAGTTTTGTTAATCTTTTCTAGTAATTCCTTTTCCCATTTAGCAGTGTCAGGATGGCTGTTGTGGTGGCCGATTACCCTAAACAATGATTGTTTGGCCAGGTTGGGGGCATAATCAAAGGTTCCGCCAATGCCAATGCCGACAATCATGGGCGGGCAGGCATTGGGCCCGGCATTTTCAACGGTTTCTAAAATAAATTTATCTATTTCTTCTTTAGTTGAGGCTGGTTTAAACATTTTAATAGCACTACAGTTTTCTGCTCCCCCGCCTTTGGTCATAATCTTAATAGTTATTTGTTCACCTGGAACGATTTTGGTATAAATGATTGCTGGGGTGTTGTCTTCAGTGTTTTTTCTTTCAACAGGATCTATCGTAACTGATTTCCTTAAATAACCTTTATGATAAGCCAGGCTAACGCCTTCATTTACTGCTTCTTCCAGTGTGCCGTTGATGATCCTTACATCCTGGCCGATTTCAATAAAAGCCGTTACAATGCCCGTGTCCTGGCACAGGGCTAATTTTTCCCTCCAGGCAATTTTGGCATTATTAATAATCTGGCGCAGGATCTCTCGGCCAGTGGATGATTTTTCTTTGCTCAAGGCTTTGTTTAAGGCTTCTAAAACATCATCTGAAAGATTAGTATTAGCCTCAATACAAAGTCTTTTTATAGTTTCAGTTATTTTTTTAGCAACTAGTTCACGCATAAGCTATTCCCCATAATTTATTATGGGGTTTCTCTCCTATGAGATTCTCGGCCACCCCACATTGAAATGTGGGGAATGATTTTATGCACATTTATTATTATTCTGCTTAATTGCTTCAGCCGAATGGGCTAACTGTTGCTTTTCTTTATCAGTTAACTCAATCTCGATAATTTCCTCAACGCCATTTTTGCCGATTTTAGCAGGCAGGCCAATGTACAGGTCCTTTAACCCGTACTGACCATTAGACATGACTGAAGAGCAAATTGTTTCCTTTGTATCTTTAAGAATTGCTTCAACCATGTGGGCTGCGGCAGCGGATGGGGCGTAATAGGCAGAGCCAGTCTTAAGGTGACCAACAATTTCTGCCCCGCCTTTACGGGTTCGTTCTATGATCTGATCGATTTTGTCTTTGGGAAGAAGTTTGCTGATCGGCTTTCCTGAAACTGTGGTTTGGCTTGGAACAGGAACCATCAGATTGCCATGCGCCCCTAAAACCATAGCCTTGACCTCGGTGACAGGGACTTTTAGCTCCATGGCAATGAAAGTTGACATTCTAGCCAGGTCCAAAAGCGGAGCCATACCAAGTACTTTTTTTGGTTCAAATCCAGAGGTTTTCCACGCTAGATACGTCATGGTATCAAGTGGATTGGTAACCATTAAAATTATTGAGTTTGGGGCGAATTTTTTTATATTTTCAATAACGGATTTTGTTATTTCTGCATTTTTCTTGAGGAGGTCATCTCTGCTCATTCCCGGCTTTCTGGCCAGGCCAGCAGTCACCACTACAATTTGAGAATCCTTGATCTCGGAAAAGTCATTTGTGCCGATGATTTGGCTGTTATAGCCCACAACTGGTCCGGCTTGAAGCATATCCAGGGCTTTTCCCTGGGGAATTCCTTCGAGGACATCAACAAGAATCACATCCCCAAGCTCTTTTTCAGCTATGCGGCGGGCAACTTCGGCTCCCACATTTCCTGCGCCGATGACGCTGACTTTTGTGGTCATAGCGCAGATTATAAGTGAAATTTAGAGAAAAATCAAACGATATGAAAATACGAGCATGCGGAGAGCAGATTTAATATTAAATAATAGATTCTCTTTAAGACTTTTCAGGCCCAGGTACTTAAAAGCGATGGGGGCGAAGATAAGAGTCAGACCGGACGTTGTTAACCTGGGGGGCCTAGATCTAGGTAACCTTAGAGCCTTCAATATTATTGAAGGCAGTCTATTAGACCTGGGAAAATTACGCCAAAATTCAGGTCTTCTACGGGAAATTAATTTGAGGGAAACAGCTGGATTAGATGATGAGGCGAAAGCCGAGTTTATAAAATCTAATAAAGATTTAGTTTTGCAAATAGTTGCGGCAAGGGTTGGCAGAGAAGAAGATGTTTTAGAAGAGACCAGAAGGGCAAAAAGAGATTTTAGGCTATTTCAATTGTTAAAAGAGGCAGACTTTGATGCTCTTAGAGGTTTTCTTAGGAATGGGCCAGGACGAGAGATAGAGCCATTTATAGATAAATTAGTGATTCTTTTCAACGGTCGTCATTGGGGAAAGATAAGCCCAAAATCCGGAAGGCGTTTAAAAAAATATTCCGCAGATACCTGGCAGGTAATTTTAAATCTTGTTTTTGAGGATCCACTGACAATAATTACCATGCCGAAAAAAGTCTTTGCCCAAGTCTGTACGGGCTCAATTAACGTGTTGAAAGCTGCTATGGAATTATTCAAGCATAAACAATCTAGCCCAGAAGTGTACAATTTTTCTAATAGTCAGCTAGTGCAAATGTTACAGTCTCCTCGTCGAATAAGATTGATACTCCAGAAGGTTTACGAATATTCTTTTCTTCCCAAGAAAATGAGACCCTCTATATCTAGGGTTGTAAAAATTGGGTTATCTGCTTGTCCCGAACAGAGGTTTGAATATTTGGATAGTGAAATTAAAAAGAGACCAAAAAGTATATCTCACTTTGTTGTGCTTGCAGGTATGAAAGACTTTAAGCATAAGATTGATGAATATTATAAATTACTGGAAAGAGGGGAAAAACTGGGTTTATCTTCAAGTGTAATCTTGCTAATGTTTATAGCTGGGATTTCTCTTGATGAAATAATAAGTGATACAGATAAAAGTAAAGATATAGGACTTACCGCCCGTAGCGCAATAACGATGAGGCAAGCAGGATTAACGGTTGAGGATATAAAACTATTTTTAAGTAAAATTGGTTTTGGGCTTTCTACCGCAAAAGCAGTTCGTTTACATACGAACATCTACAGAAATATTCTTATCCCTCAGATTTGTGATTTTGTTGAAAGACTTGAGACTTTGCGCGCAAAACACACGAATGTAATTGCCAAGGAAAGAATCCCAAAATATCTAGCTGATTTAGCCTTAATATTAGCATGTTTGAAACCGGATGAATTTAATTTTGTGGATCTTCACAATAAGATGGAAAATGAGATATTGTTTGAAAACAAAAATCCAAAAGAAATGTTCAAAATAGAATATTTCCCGCTATATTTACAGTTAACAGATCAATATTTCGAGGAATTGCAATTAATTTTTGGTAGAAGGCGTTTTAAGATTTCTTCTGCCGAGGTGTTTGTGGCTGCTCGCTTAGGGGATTTTATTTATGGAGATGTAACTCTACAGGAAAGAGTGGAAGATCTATCTGTGCCTCTTCCTTCCGAATTAGCTATCTTAAAAGAAGTTGTTGATCGTGCCCAAGCGATTCTTTCGCCTCATGAATACCGCAAATTAATAAAATATTTTTTTGAATACGAGGGGGGAGAAATTGAATCAAGTATTATGGAACTCATTGTTAGGATAAGAGAAGAGCTCGAGATAGAAGTCGAAGAGGAGGAAGTTGACGAACTTGAATAAATACAACTTTTTAAGAGAAGGCATTGGCAATCCTCACAAACTCCTCAATCCCTAACGTCTCTGGCCTTCTGGTTAAATCAATATCAATTCCTTCCAAATTAAACTTGGCTAAAGAATTTCTAATCTGCTTACGCCTCTGCTGAAAAGCCGCATGGACAACATCAAAGAACAATTTCTCGTTTTTCACCTGATATTTTGGGGTCTTATGTGGTTTTAGCACAACAACAGCAGAACCAACCTCTGGCCAGGGATAAAAAGATGATTTTGAAACAAATGAGTTGAGTTTTACATCAGCGTGAAATTGGACAAAGATGGAAAAAGATCCATATTTTTTAGTGCCAGGCCCAGCTGCCATGCGTTCTGCTACTTCTTTTTGCACCATCAACACGGCTAATTCTGCCTTGTCTTCGCTTTCAAATATCTTTTCAATAATTGGAGCAGTGATATAGTAGGGAAGGTTGCCGATTATTTTAAATTTCCTGCCTAGAACTAATTCATGTAAATGGGTTTTTAAAATGTCCTGGCCAACAAAAGAAATGTTTTGGAACTTCTTTAGCACGTCTTTGCTAATGCGCAAAAGTTCCTTATCAATTTCAACGGCAATAACATGATTTACTTTTTGGGCGATTTCTGAGGTTACAATGCCAAGGCCTGAGCCAATTTCAATCACCAGGTCGTCATTGGTCAATTCACCTGCATTAATAATCCTTTGCAAGACCTGTGGATCAACTAAAAAATGCTGTCCCAATCTTTTACGCGGGAAACGGTTGTAGGACCGGAGAAGTTCTTTGGTTATTTGTGCCAGGGTGGGACTCATTTAATCCGGGCAAAATGCGCAGCAACTTTTATGGCTTCAATCATGCTTTGGGGCTTCGCCCATCCTTTTCCGGCGATATCAAAACCAGTTCCATGATCAACAGAGGTGCGAATAATAGGCAGGCCAACTGTTACATTGACTGATTTGTTAAATGACAAAAGCTTGAGCGGAATTAGCCCCTGGTCATGATACATGGCGATCACAATATCAAACATGCCAATATTAGCCAGGTAAAAAACAGCATCTGGAGAAATTGGGCCTTTAACATTAATGCCTAACTTCCTGGCAGCTTCAACCGCTGGTTTAATAATCTTAATTTCCTCGTCACCAAAAATCCCTGCTTCCCCAGCATGGGGATTTAATCCGGCTACGGCAATGCGTGGTTTCTTTTCCCTAAGTTTAAATAATGTCTCATGAGCTAATTTTATTCTCTTGAGAATTTTTCCCTTGTCGAGATGTTTGCTCACGTCTTTGAGCGGCAGGTGGGTTGTCACCAACATAACCCACAGGCTGTCAGACATAAACATCATGCCGTAATTTTTTGCCTTGGTGCGGGCGGCCAGGAGTTCTGTATGGCCTTGATATTTATAGCCTGCTTTGCGGATGGCTTCTTTGTTAATTGGGCCAGTGGTAATAGCGTCAATTTTGCCATCCATAGCTAGCTTAATGGCTTTTTCCACATATTCCATTGAGGCTTTGCCAGCTGCCTTAGAAACCTGACCAATTTTTATGCGGCCGTCAGCATTTTTAAAATCAATCACATCAATGATGCCGCGGCGGAATTTGGCTTCGGATATTTTTTTAATAGGATTGATCTCAATGTTGGGGATTTTGGCGACTTTTAATCCCTGGCGCATGGCTTTGCTGTCGCCAATCACAACACAATTGGCCAGCAGTTGTATCTGCGGGGTATTTAATGCTTTAGCGCAAACTTCTGGCCCGATTCCCGCGGGATCACCCATGGTGATGCCGATAATCGGTTTAACCATCGTACTTAATCCCTGCCTTTTTCATACGAGAGATAGCTTCTTTTATCTTATCGTCTGTATCAACTAAAGCAAGGCGGACATAACCTTCGCCTAGTTCACCAAAACCAATACCCGGGGAAACAACTACCCCTGCTTTATGGAGCAAATGCTCCACAAAAGACATGGCGTTAAAACCAGACGGAACAGGTATCCAAATATAAAATGTCGCCATTGGTTTTTTTGTATTCCAGCCAAGGGAATTTAGCCCCTCAACCATAATATCTCTTCTTTTTTGATAACCAGCGCGCATCTCCTCCAAATATTTATCTTTTATGCGCAAAGCAGTGGTTGAAGCTGCTACCACCGCGCCAAATGGGCCATAATCCAGGTTTGTTTTAATCTTTCTTAATGATCCAATTAGCTTGGCATTGCCAACAGCAAAACCAGAGCGCCAGCCAGCCATGCCAAAGGTTTTTGACAAGGAATGGAATTCAATACAAACATCTTTAGCTCCTGGCAAAGATAAACAGGAAACTGGCTTTTTGTTCTCAAAATATAATTCAGCATAAGCAAAGTCTGAAATAAGAATAAGGTCATGCTTTTTGGCAAATTTTATTGCTTTTTCGTAAAATTCTTTGGGCGCAGTTGCGCCAGTTGGATTTGTTGGATATGAGACAATCAGCATCTTGGCTTTGTCAGCAATTGATTTATCAATTATATCTAAATCCGGAATGAAGCCATTGTGTTCAACTGTTGGCAGGACAATCGGTTCTGCTCCAGCTAGGATGGGCCCTCTAAAGTGGGCTGGGTAAGCAGGCTGGGGCACTAGCAAAGTATCACCAGCATTTAAATAAGCAAAAGAAAAATGGACTAAGCCTTCTTTACTGCCTAAGAGTTCTACAATTTCGCTTTTATCAATTGAGGTGTTGTAGCGTCTTTTGCACCAATCAATAATTGCAGACCTCAACTCTGGACTGCCTTCAAAAGAGGCGTAGCGCGAATTTTTTGGCTCATCCACTGCTTTTTTTAATGAATCGATAACTTCTTTAGGCGGCAGGTGATTGGGGGAGCCAATCGTTAAATCAATTAGGTCTTTGCCTTTTTTGCGTTCCTCTGCTTTTAATTTGTCCAGTAGGGCAAAAACGTATGTCGGTAATTTAGTTAGTCTATCTGCTTCCTGCATTTAATTATCTCCTCAGCGTGATAAGAGCTTCTTACAAAAGGACCAGAGAATACCTTTAAAAAGCCTAAATCTTTAGCAACTAATTTATATTCTTCAAATTCTTCTGGCTGAACGTATCTTTTAACTTGTGCGCTGGTCTTTGACGGTGGTAGGTATTGTCCAATAGTTACAATATCACAGCCTGCTTTTTTTAAGTCCTTGAGCAGCGCAATTATTTCAGCTCGACTTTCACCTAATCCTACCATAAAGCCGCTCTTGGTGTAAACCCGGTACCATGACGGTACCGGACGGACATTTTTTGCATCTCTAAGCAAATTAAGGGATTGTTGATAATCTGCTTGGGGTCTAATTTTTGAATATAACCTTGGAATCGTTTCGATGTTGTGATTAAGTACATAGGGTTGTGCATCCAAAACAACTTTTAAGGCGGCTTCACTACCTTTGAAATCAGGGATTAGGACTTCAATTTTAGCTATTGGATTAATATTTTTTATTGCCTTAATTACTCTGGCAAATTGACTAGCTCCACCGTCGGTTAAATCATCGCGTGTAACTGAAGTAACAACAACGTAATTAAGCCCCAATTTATTTACAGCTTTTGCTACTCTTTGAGGTTCAGATTGATCGACTGACTCTGGCAAACCATTTTCAACCCCGCAAAATTGACAATTTCTGGTACAAATATCTCCTAAAATCATAAATGTCATAGTATTGCGGCTAAAACATTCACCAATGTTTGGGCATTTGGCAGATTCGCACACGCTGTGGAGGCTGTCATCCTGCAGCAGCTGCCTTATCTTGCGGATATTCTTCTGTTTTGGGACCTTTTTTATTAAAAATTGAGGTAATGGCATCTAATATTTTTTCCTATCTTGAACGAATTTTGACATCAGTTTAATAATAATATATAATCTGTACATACTGATGTCAAGATCATGCTATATTTAATTCTTCTTTTTATCTTTGGGACTGTTATTGGGAGTTTTTTAAACCTATGTATCCATCGTTTGCCCAAGGGGCAATCAATTATTAAACCTCGTTCCCATTGCCCTGCCTGTAATCACGAGCTGCAACCCTGGGAACTTATACCAATCTTAAGTTATTTACTTGTTCGGGGAAAGTGCCGTCATTGCGGCCAGCCAATCTCTCTTCGTTATCCCCTGGTTGAGTTATTAACGGGCTTGCTTTTTGTGGCAGTGGCTTTAAAGTTTTCGCCTTTTACTTTTTATATTGAATATCTTTTCACTATGGTTTTTGTTTGTTTGCTGATCCTGGTATTTTTTATAGATCTTGAGCATCAAGTAGTTGTTGATAATATCGTTTTGGGCGGCATAGCTTTTGGTCTAGTGCTCAATTACATCAAGGGATTATCATTGCCAGATGGCAGTGCGATAAACCCATTTATTTCAGCAGTCCTGGGCATGATCATTGGTTATGTGATCTTATATCTTATCAGGACAATTTCATCCTTTATCCTTAAGAAAGAAGCCATGGGAGAAGGGGATTTATTTATTGCTGCTTTACTCGGGGCGTACCTGGGTTGGCAGGGTGTGCTTTTGTCACTTTTTCTGGCGTTTTTAGTTGGGGGAGTGGTTGGTGTAGTTTTGCTGATACTTAAAAAAGCAAAATTAGGCGGATATTTGCCTTTTGGACCGTCTTTAGTTGTAGCTGGTTTGCTGACTTTGTTTTTTCAGGCTGGTATTATTGCCTGGTACATTAATTTATTTAAAACATGAAAAGATTAGGCTTTGTACTGTTTATTTTGTTTATCATCTACTTTATTTTTCTTATCCGACAAGATATAATGGATAATCTAGAATTGAAGCGCCAGGCGCGGCAAACCGCGATTAATTTGAAACACGAATCAGTTTTAGCCAAGAAATTAACAGGCAGGTTGGTCGAGCAAAACAGCAGCCTGTTTATTGAAGAAATTGCCCGCACCAGGCTGGGTCTCATTAAAAAGGGCGAAACTGCTTATAAAATTATTAATAATTAGCTTGAGCAGGGGGTGAAGAGAGTTTGTCGATTGAAATTGGTTCTGAAGTTGAAGGAAAAGTGACCGGGGTAGCGAATTTTGGAGCCTTTGTTGAGTTGCCAGAGGGGAAAGCTGGCTTGGTCCATATTTCCCAAGTTTCTGATACCTTTGTAAAGGATATTAGCAAGCATCTTAATGTAGGCGATATTGTTAAGGTTAAAGTCTTGGGCATGGCCAAGGAAGGTAAGTACGACCTGTCGATTAAACAGGTAGGCAAGGCCGCCTGGCAGCCGCAAAAGAGAAAACCGCGCGATGATAAAGACAGGCCTGCGCCTGGATCTTTTGAAGACAAGATAACAAGGTTCCTTAAACAGAGCGAAGATAAACTGTTGGACGTTAAACGAGGTGTTGAGTCCAAGCAGGGTGGCCGCAAGAAAAGGAAAATCTAGGTTCTCATGCCGCGGTGGCCCGCCAAAGGCGGGCAAGTCCGCCTCAAGCGGACAAGCGGAATTGGTAGATTTAACCGCCGGAGGCGGCCGCAAGGGGTTTATGGATAGTCTTAGAATCCAGTGAAGTATTTTTTTGGGATGTTTTCGTAAGATTTCTGCATCTGATTTTTCAAAAAAACAACAGGACTTATTTTGTTTATGTTCTAAAGAGTCAGAAAGATAATAATTTATATGTTGGAATTACAAATGATTTGTCGAAAAGAATTAAGCGACATAATGCTGGGTTTGTAAAATCTACGAAGCCTAGGAAACCTTTTGCTTTGGTTTATAAAGAAGAGGTTATTGATAGGACAAAAGCGCGAAAGCGTGAAAAATTTTTAAAAAGTGGTTGTGGAAGAGAATATTTAGAGAGTATAATTAAAAACTAGAGTGCTTGATGCCGCGGTGGCGGAACTGGTAGACGCAAGGGACTTAAAATCCCTCGGTTGAATAAGACTGTGCCGGTTCGATTCCGGCCCGCGGCATACTTCGACAAGGTTCAGCATGCCTTGAATCTCGAGCACCGTAGAGGGATTTGATCCCGGTCCGCGGCATACTAATAGTCCACTAGACTACCCACCCATTGCTTACAGTAGAGAATTAAGTAATTAGAAATAGATCTGATTGATGCCGGGGTGGCCCGCCTACGGCGGACAAGTCCGCCTCAGGCGGACAAGTCCGCCTACGGCGGACAAGCGGAATTGGTAGATTTAGCCGCCGAAGGCGGCCGCAAGGGACTTAAAATCCCTCGGTCAAATAAGACTGTGCCGGTTCGACTCCGGCCC
>SDBU01000370.1_pt1 | contig 64100 bp, 66 predicted proteins | sample 2277071 | NCBI WGS metagenome assembly SDBU01 (sample SAMN10397929, study PRJNA504765) | marine sediment metagenome | isolation source: marine sediment core GS08_GC12, 126 cmbsf | place: Arctic Ocean: Gakkel Ridge, Loki's castle | collected 2008 | reverse complement strand
CCGCCCGCGCTACGGCGCCGTCGGACAGCATGGCAGCATCGCCGTGGTCGAGCGTTTCATCAGGACCATGAAGGACGAGGGCACTCGCAGGATTCTGGTACCGCAACGACGAAACACGTTTCGCAGCGAGGTTCGTTCCTTCGTCACTTGGTACAACCAACATCGTCCACACATGACGCTCGAAGGGAGGACACCCAACGAAGTGTACCTCAGATTGCGACCGGCCAATCGACGCCCGCGCATCGAACCACGCAAACGCTGGCCTCGGGGTGCGCCATGTGCAGTGCCTCGTACGCTCATCGCCGGACAGCCCGGCGATCGATTCGCGATGCAAGTCGACTTCTATGACGGCAAGCGGCATCTGCCGATCGTCTCGCTCAAACGCGCCGCATAGGCTACTGCCGATCACCTCTGACGCCGCAGTACGCCCTATGTTCGGACTGACTCGTCGTTCGTCGATGCCCTCAGTCTTCGAACTGTCGTTTGAGTGCCACGATGAAGCCAAGTCGCCCGCGCAACAAACGGTGGACCAACACACACGCCGATCCTCGTCGTACACGCCGATATTTCATTCCATGCCGGCGAGGCTCCTATCGGGAGTCCAGAACCAAAGCCCTAAGAAACCGGCGCCCGTCAGGCGTATCCAGTATGGTGTCGGGTAGGAACGCAACCATGCCGCCCTTACGGCGGCACTTCCATTCTATGCAGACCAGCCAGTTTTCGTCTGTCGTGGCCTCGAGCACCGGCAGGCTCTTGCCACTGATGATAGTTATGTCGTCGCGCGGAACCAACAGGAAGTGCGAGCTACGATAGTGGACCTCCTGAATCTCCCCGAACCCCGTTGGAGGTGGGCGGACAGGGTGCGCAGAACTGCTCTTCACAGTCCAGGGCGGCGCTCTTACTTTCGGCGGGACGTTTCTATCGTCAAAGCGTTCGATAAGCTCCGTACTCACCCAGGCAACCACTCCGTTCTCTACCAAATCGACGAGTTTCCTGAAATCATCGGAAATACCTCGGCTGTGGCCGATCCGCAGCCAGGGGATCGTTTCGTGTTTGCCGGCCACCCATTCCGTCAGTTGAGCGGGTCGATCGATAACGAACAAGTGCTCGACCCAATCGGAGGGAACGGGACTGACCGAAAGTACATGCTCGTACGAATCGATCTGCCGGCAGAGGATCTCCCGGTCGCGCTCTTTGCACGTGCACTCATACGCGTCATCCCCACAGTCACCGAGTGCCGCCTCGGCCTTGCGGCACTTTGTCAACACCGCGTACACGTCGTCCGACTCGGCGAGGTCGCTCGCCTCGACAAAGTATTCATCCGCCAGGGCAAAGCTACGCTTCCGCAAGGCCGACGTTCCCAGCCAACACAAGACTTGCACCTTGTGCGCAGACTCCGGAAACGCGTCGAGAAACTCGATCGCACCCTGTTCAAGCAGCGTGCCGGCACGTTGCTGGAGAATGAGAGTCGCAAACCTCATGTCTTCCTTCTGTTCGTGCCCGTGCCACCAAGTGAGGGACCGATTCCACGCCTTCAGCAACTCGGCACCGGCGGACGTATTCGTGCCCAAAGCGCCATTGGTTTTGATCAATCGGGCATCGCTTTGGCGTAAGTCTCCCAGAACCGCCGACACCAGCAGTTGAGCCACGCGGCCCTGAAAAACCTCTTCCGAGTCGGTGAGCGTTGCCAAGACCACCAGCAGGGCAAGGGCATCGTGGTAACGGCCGGCTTGTTCGAAGGACTCGGCCTCGTCGACCGCAAAGGACCGGGCGAGTGCGCGGATTTCGCCGCCGTGGTCGGACGCCTGGCCTGCAGGTTTGCACAGCTCCCGGAGTTTGTCTGCGGCCGCGTCAACGTCAGCGTCTTCGGCATCGAGGTTACCGACAAACCCCGGCACCAACGCCAGAGTCTGCGGGTCTACAGCATGCTCGAGAGCCAGCAATGCCTTCAGGTCCGCTTCCGACAACTGCGCGCCCAGTTCCATGAGCCTCGCGCGACCTTCGCGGCATAGATCCAGCCGCTGACGGAGTTCCCGCAGGCTCTCGGCAGTGGTACGAAAGCCGCGTTCGAGTTGCGCTCCGCTCGCTGGTCCAGATCGTATTTCGGCAAGCTCGGCCTCCGCCTCCCCCTTGGCCTCGTCGAACGTATCAAGCTGGTCATTGATCTTGGGATCGTCCTCATGGTCCAGGCCCGGCACATCGAACGATGTCGACGCCACTTCGTCCGCACCGTCGCGGACGGCGATTCTCCATGGTCCCGCCTGGGTCCTTCGCCAGGGATGAACGGTCCAAGCCGGTTCGAAGCGCAGGGTGATCGCCGCCTCCTGCCCCCGGCGTACGACTAGGCCGTATGGCTCCCGCCCCCCCGAACCCGAAAGAACCGGAACGGTGCCGGTTCCGTGGGCTTCGACGTCCACACCGGCAGGTCGTTCCAGATGCAGAGTCAAATCCGGCTCTCCCCTTTCCCTGCCAATCCATGATCCTGCGCACTGCTCGTCGTCCTCGGCGCCCCGAACCGGCGAGGCGTTCCGCGGCCCGGCGATCCCGGGTCCCCACGCGGGCACGACAACCAACGGTCGTCGGGAGCGGTTGCGTATGTTGAGTGAGACCGCTGCCTCGGGTGCAATGCCGGGTGATGCTGCGACGGGACTGAGTTCCTGAGAAACGTCAACATAGAGGGAAACAAGCGTGTCGGCCGGGCGATACCAATCGTGCAAATGCGAATAGCCAAAGCCCCCAACCACCGCGAGCGGAGCAACGAATGCCAGCGTCCCTCCCGGAGAGCGGCAGGCGTTGATCGCCGCGGCGGCGCCGAGTACCACAATCGCGCCGGCCATCATCCACACGCCAACACCAAGAATGGGAGCTTCCGGACCCCCTCCCACAAACGCTGCCGGCGTGTCGACGTATCTCGCCAACGGCGTATACGCCAGCAGATGGACCTGGATCATCCGGAGGATGACGAAGAATGCGATTGCGGAAGCGAGGACGACGGTAAGGAGAACACCGCCACGCAGTCGCCGTGGAAAGAACACACCCGCAAACCCGAGAGCCAGTGTTGCTGCGGGGAGCGGCCAGAATAACGGCCCCCCGAACGGCGCCTGTCCAAACACGTCGCTTACCACCTGCTCATCGAGGAATAGAGCGCGGAGCCCGCGGACGTTCGAACTCCCTCCCCGCTGCGGAATATCCGTCCAGGGTGCCAATAGAGAGGCTCCACAGGCCAATGCGCCGAGTATGCCCAACACCAGCCCGACGATGAACGTCGGTGTCGCGTATTCACTTTGCCGCCGTCGACCCGGCCGGTCAGTGGCTGACTCCTCCGCCACGGGCGCGACTTCGACCGCGGGAAGAATGGTGATCGGCTCTTCGTCTACAGGAGCGGGGACTTTAACCTCGAGACCACACTTGGGGCACCCACCCTCATGTCCGGCGAACGCGTCGGGCACCTCGATCTGCTCTCCGCATGAACAGGCAAAGCGAATTGACACAGGTCACCACCTCCAGCCTATCGGGTCGAAACGGGCATTACGGACTCGGGTCCCACAACGCGGGGAATCACCCGCCCGCAGCCACCGGGCCGCGCATGATACACCGTGGGAGCGTCTAGAGACCGCCCGCCGCTCCTGCGGCTGCCCCCGGCGGCCGCCAGACCGCCGAGGATCAGGAATAAAAAGATCGGAATCCAGATGACCGCCAGAATCGACAGCACCAGCCCTGCGATCGCCATCCCTTTCCCTTCACCGGTTCTCTTGGCCTGGGACAAACCAATGGCACTGAAGATGATACCCAAAAGGGCCGGAAGGAAAGAGAAGAGGCTCACGCAAGGTACGAACGCGCTGACGATCGCGAGAATCCCAAAAACCAGACCGGCCACTGCCATGATTGACCTCCTTCGTTCAAGACTCTGTTGACGTACGGGAACACGCACTCCGGCGCATAAACGGACACCTCGACGCCCCAAAGCCGCTTACCCGCACACGACCGGCAACTCGGATCGGGCCCCACTTGACCCCGGTTCCGCCCGAGCCGACATCGAGGGGATGCGAGTCAGAGCAGGTCGCGGCGTCGCATCGCGCTCCCACCTCGCAGAACTGATCCGCCTCCATGAGTGGCGCCCAGTCGGACAAGTACAACAAGGATTGGCTCTCGGTCATTGAAGCGCCCCCGCATCCGCAAGGTCGAGCACGCAATCCAGCCTACGGGTCGGCGCGCCCGGGGGGCGGGCCGGTCGCGGCCAGGCGAGGCCAGGTCGCCTCGTAGTACGATGTAAGCGAGACAATAAAATACACCGCCGGATAGGCCAGCACAACCAGACCGATTACGACCATGAAGAACAGCCGCAGGCCGGAAGCGGCGCCAAACAGTCGTTCGATGTCGAAAACACCAGAGCTGCCTGTCAGAAAGGCCGGTACCATGGCCGCACCGACGAGGGACAAGAGCGCGTTCAGTATCAGGGTACCGAAGAGGGAGATCAGGGCAAGCTCAACGAAGAGCGAACCTCCCTGACGGCGAACGCATGTCGCCAATCGAGATATCGCGGTGAAGGCGCCGACACCCTCGACGGCAATGGCACAGGGAACCAGCACTACGGCCACCTGACCCACCAACAAGAGAACGTTGACAAACACCTGGGGAATCAAGAGAAGCGCACCGACAACCGCTCCGAACTCGGAGCTGCTGCTCAGCCCAGCGACGGTTCCGTTCACAATGGCGAATGATAGCATGATCAGAACCATGAGCAGTAAGGCACCGCCAAACAGCCCCGCGAAGCGCCGAACGCAAAACTGAACCGCATCCGCCATCCCGGCGGAACGCCCCTCGCCCTCCATGTGGGCCAGGTATGCGACACCCCCCGGCACGACTCCAAGCAGCATTCCAGCCGCGACGACGACGGCGATGATCGCCATCAACACGGTTGCAGAGTCCCCCGCCTGGGCCCCCAGCCACAGGAGGAAAAGACACACCATTGCGGTTGCCACGCAACCCAACAGATAGAAACAGAGTTTCGTCAAGCTCATTGCCCGTGTGAGACTGCCAATCACGCGGTCTAACGCTGCATACGCGTCGCTTCCCCCGTTCCTCCCACGGGCGGACGGCGGCTGTGGAAACCGAGGTCGACCGAGGCCGACTCCCGGCGTAGTTCCGGCGCTGGTCCCGGTCGGCAACGGCGGCGGCATCGAGGGAGCCCTGGCGGGTTGACTCTCCGCTCCCGGACTCTGCGGCGCGGACACACCGGGCGAAGGTAGCCGCGACCCTGCAGACGGAGGGCCCGATGCGGACACCGGCGAGCCTTCTGCATCGCTCGGCAGGCCCATCGGGTAACCGGGCGCATTCGGACCCGACTGAGTGACCGAACCTGCGGGCGTGGGAGACGACTGGAGGGTGACGGAGCCCTCCACGGCCGCCAGGGGCGGGGTCGCCGGCTGCCCAAGGCCTTCGGGTGGCTGTTGCGGCGGACCCGGAACTTTGAAGACGCGGCGGCAGGCAGGGCAACCACGATCCAGTCCGGCCAACGTATCCGGGATCTTTAACCGTGTTTTACAGTGCGGACATGAGGCAATCATTGGATTCGTCTCCTGGAACGCGAGCCTCCCGGCAGCGATCACCGGACCGGAATTCATTCGTCGTCATGAGCGGTCCTTCCTGCGAGCCGCGACGTTCCCCTTGATCCGCGCAGCCGATCTCGCTACCCACCACAAGAGGATCACCACGACAAAAACCAACGCAAACGACAGGCCAATCACGTCTGCTGTTCGCCAGAAGTCTCCATGGCCGACCCGTGCTTCATCCTTGAGCGTCCCATACTGTAGGAAGCCCAGCCCCATGATCGCAACGGCCGCGACCGTGATCAGCGTTTTGAGTTCGACCAGCGGAAACGACGCCTCCGCCCACCGCCTCCCCTCGAGGATGTCCGTCGCCCAGACACGCCGCCCGGTTTGGCGCACGTACTCCGCGAGTGAGACGCGATAGAACGGGCTGACGAAGTAGATCACCGCAAAAAGGTAAATCACCCCGATGCCCTTTCCGGACTGAAACGAGCGATGCTCCAGGAAGGCGCCACCCGGAGGCGGCGCAAAGGGGTCCCGGAGGATCGGCTGGATCAGCAGGAACGCCAGGACAAATCCTCCGAGCAGAAGGGCCCCGCTTCGCCACCAACAAGGGATCATGTTGCGGGCCATCAGCGGCCCGGGGGTCGACAACACGGCATACGTAACGACTCCGACAGCCAAAGAAGCAAACAGGCCGAGCGGCCACGCCAACGCCGGCGCCAGGCGCTCCACGCCTTGATAGAAGTCTGCGGTCAAGTAATTCCCGATGGCCCAATGCTCCAGACAGAACAGAGCGAACACCACCGCGGTCACGACGCGAAACACCGAATGCGAAGGGAAGTGCGGCGGCGAACTCCCCTTCAGCTTGCAGCGGAGAGCAGGTACCAGAGCTTCCATAGTATGTCGCCAACCGGCCACTTCAGGGTCCGCGGGCAACCGGTGCGACGGAAGAATCCTCTCCACGGTTCTGGACGTATCAAACACCGACTCGAACCGGCAGCCATCAGCGGCGTGGGCTACCTCGAACTGTGCGTCGGCCGAGACCAGGTGCCCCGGCACGAGAAGCGCCCGCATGCCGGCCCGCTGCGCAGCTTCGTACTTGGCCATAAGCTCGTTCACCGGCATGACCGGTGCGGGGCTTCCACCCGTATCCCCAGCGGAGGAGCGCCCGATGGCTCCGGTAAAAGCCCAGTCGGCGGGAACGGGCAGGCCGAGTTGTGCCGACACGATCCCGACAAACAAGGCAAGGCCGAAGCTCTGCCCTTTGACGGGCCCAAAGACCCCTTCCAGCAGCACCTCTGCGCGGAGGGCATCGATCGGTTCGCAGCCGGCCGCTTTCAAATACGTTGCGGCCTCCTGCAAACTGAGCGCGGCACCCGGAACTTCGTGACCGACGACCTTGACGGCGTCTAGGGCCTGCCACCATCCCAACCGCACGTACATCCGCGTGCACTGCGCCTGGCCGCCGCGCCCAACGTAAACCACGTTGACCGCACCCGGTGGGGCCACGGGGGGCGTGTCTTCAGATGCTCCCTGCGGGTCGAAGGCGGCAAGCGCGGCAAGAAGCCTGTCGACCTGCGCCGGCCGCGCGGAAGGCGCCGTGACACCTGCGGCCTTCAGTTGCTGTTGATACCTCTCGTAGCCGGAAAAGTGCCGGCCAACTTCCGTCCGAACCTCAGGCGAACTCCTCAGCCGCCATCTAAGTGTCTCGCCGGCGGTTGTACGCTCAGAGAACCGTGTGAGCACCGACGCAACCAGGAACTGCATCATCGGCGAAACACCGCTGGGGGCATCGTAACGAATGGCTCCCAGGGCCACGTCCAGGGCATGCGTTCCGTGACCGTCTTGCAGCAACCTGACGGCCAACTCGAGATGCCTGCTCATCAGGTCCCGTACGCAGATCGGCTCGGCCGACGGTTTTCCAGGGTCATGCTGGTTCATGATCGACTACGATCGTCATCGGGCGTGATGGGCGCGTCGTGCGCTCCCAGCCGCTCCAGGGCCTCGATCATATCGTCGGTGGACAGGGCGAGCAGACGTACGTCGACGTGGTACGGTCCGACCGTCGTCCGCGGTACAGGAACCACCACGACCGCCGTATCCGGGTCCAGGCATACCAGGCCGGCTGCTGCCGGCTTTCCTTCCGCGTTCAGAACCGTGTACTGCACCCACTGCCCGGAGAGTTCGTCATCGTGGACCCGGACTCCGAGTTCGATCATGACTCGTCGCGTACCGGCGTGATCCGACGGCCCCAGTTCCTGAACGGCAATCACCATCCGGCCGTCGGAACTCTGAAACGTCTGTCGCTCCCCTTCGGCCGCGGCAATCAGATGCGTACGGCTCTCATATAGATCGGAGAATGCGGCCAGCGAAATCGGCATGCGCAGCGTTGCCGGTGCACGGATGAACCCGGCGATTCTCAGGACTTTCGTCGGGTCGAGTTCCCTCAGTTGGCGTTGAAGCAGACCACGGCGAAGCTGTTCCAGTCTTCCCGCCGTCTCCAGCGAATGGCAGCACGCGGTTTCCACGCGAGCGCGACGCTCCTTCGGGAGCCGTCCGGCGAGGTACTCGTGCAGTTCCTCATCCTCGATTCGCTCGACGGGTTCGTCTTGCTTCGCCCGCGCGATCAGGCGTCGTAAGGCCAGGGTCTCCGCCGCCCAGCGAGCGCAGTCGGGGTGCTCTTCGAGATATCGCTCGACCTCCGACAGGGACACTGTGTCGAAGCGGTCCGACAAAATGGCTTCCCGGACCTGCTCTTCTTCGCTGAGCGTACCACTCATGGAACCTTCATCCCAACAACGCCTCTCGATCGAACTGTCCGTCCCGCACCCAGCCCACCTCAGGATGAATCGCAACCCTCACGCATCAGTCGTCGAAGTCGTTCGAGCGCCGCTTCGGCCTGCCGATGCACCGTCGTTAAGGGGCGCCCGAGCACCTCAGCAATCTCTCGCAGCGTGTTTCCCTCGACAAAGCGCAGACTCAGGACCTGCCGCCCACCGAACGGCAGCCGCGCGAGCGCCCGGCGCAGCCGATCGACCGTGTCATTCCACTCCGCAACGCCGTCCGGTGTCAGCCATTTCACCAGTGCGATGCTGCTCTCGCGGACCGCTCGCTCGAGATCCGGTTCCGGCCGGTCCTCGATGACCTGGTGCTGCTGATCGGCGCGGCGGATCTCGTCGATCACGATCCTCTGGACGAGAACACCGATCCACGCGCCCAGCGGCGCCCGGTCGGGATCCCAACGATGATTGAGCAATTTCAGGAATACGATCTGACTGACGTCGTCCGCATCGGCCGTTCGCGGCGGCGGATTGTACTTCTTCAACGCCTTTCGGCATCGAGCCAAAAGAGCAGAATGACACGCGTGACAGCCACCACCCAGGTGGCCGCAAAGCCGTAGCCATCCGAGGGACTTCGGTGAATCGGCGAAACCGCGCGTCAGGCCGGTCAGCGTCTGACATTCGGCCACGAACGGGTCCTCGGCCATCCCGACATGCGTTCGGGGCACCGCCCTGCCTCCTAGCAAGATCGGATGTGGTGCCCGGCGTGCGGACCGTCACGAATGACCGTGCACCACCAGCCGCGATGTTAACACCCGTCCCCGCCAACGACAAGCCGGCCTTGCCAGCCGCTGCTTCTCGCCGAGGGAGTGGCTCGTTCTCCGGTGGTCGATCGCCCAGGTCCATAGCGGACCGCACGGCTTGATCTCCATTGCCGCGACCACCATGGTCGCTGACGTACACAAAACAGGAATATGCGTGGGGGGTGGCGGCCGTCTGCCTTCACACCCCAGGTTCTGGACGGCTTCAGCTACCGGCGTTGCACCAGCCGGACTTCCCGCCCGGTGGAATGCCGGCCGGTCAAAGCGGCCATCATGGTCTGCATCCGGTGGCGTCGACTCTCCAGGTAACGCTCCACCTGCACCACGTGCCCCGAGCGGAAGTCGCCGATGCCGACCGCCACCAGTTCGTCGGTCAGGTCCCGAATCAACTTGCGCATCTCCTGGAACTCCTCCTCGCTGCGTTCGTCAGCGTCCTTGGCGAGCGAGCAGCCGGACGTTGTGGGCTTCGATCGTTTGGCCATACCGGTCCACTCGGGCGGAAGATAGCTCTCAGGATGCCCTCCCAGAAGCCAGTTGACGGCGTACCGCCTGGCAAGGCCCGTCAAGGCTCTTTCCCGGTGTGCGCGCTCCAGGCGCGCGAGACGGGCCCCGTCGTCGACTCTCAGCTGTCTCCACTCGGTAACGAACTTGTCGAGCGTTCGCGAGTATTTTCGGGCTTGTGTCACGACACGCTCGGGAGTGTGCTCGTTGCGCATTCGGTCCCACGCCTGGATGAGGTGCCCTTGTCGGCGGGTCACTTCCTGCTCGAGGCTCGGACCCCAGGCGGGAATCCCAATGCGACCGAACCCGCCGTGCTCGGAGAGTTTGCCCAAAGATTTTCCGCTCGCGTCCATCTTCTGCTGCTTGCTCCCTGCCAGCCGCTCGATAACGCGAACAATCTGATCCTCCGCTTCGCGGCGCAAAGGGACCGAAATCCGCTCGCAGATACCCCGCGCATGGGTTTGATAAGCATCCACCCAATCGCGGAGCGCCTGCTCCCGAGTGGTTGGGTTCTCGTCGGCGCGGAGTCCACCGGTTGCGGCCGACGCGCCGAGCAAAACAGGAAGCATCACCGCTGAGATTCCACCGAACATCATCACGGCTCCTTTTGTAAAATGGTGTTGGTGTTGGACGTACCGGCGCGAAGGGCTCGATGCGTCGCCGGAAACGCCACAGGCTGCCCGGGCTCACCAGGGAATACGGGGCCAAAGCCGCGTTGTCCCGGAAAAACTGGAAATCACGTCCGGAAAAGCCCCTCCGCAGCGAGGCGCCCGGGAGACGCCGGCGCCGTACCTCCCGCGATGGCCCGGGAGGTAAGCCCACAGCCTCGGAGACCGACCCGGGATCTGGTCACTACCGACCCTCGCGCCCCCGGTTCGGTCTACAGCGCGGCGGTTAGTGGCCACGGCACGGTGGGCGTCTACCGGATCGAAGTCAGCGCATCGGCAGGAACGGGAAACTGAAGACGGCTGGAGGCGTCAGCGGTGTTACGAAGGAGTCCATCGACCGGGCATTCGGTTACCTCCGAGCTCACAAGGTGGAGTTGAGCCTGGGATGGGAAGTTGACAACTCCGACCTCCACGTCGAGGTGATCGACCTTCTGAACAACAAGGTTGTCGCTAAGCTTGGCGTCGGTTTCTTTGTTGCCGCTTCTTCCGCGCTACGCAAGAGCCGCACGACCGCCGCAAAGCTAGTTCTCGGAGACATGAGCATCCAAGGCAACAACAAGCGGATACGTTCCCTGACTGAACCGCTCCAGCTTGCGATGGACAACGGGGCGAAACGCGCCTTAATCCCCATCGAGAACACGCGAGATTTCCTGGAGGTCAGCAGCGATATCGTGGAGCAGGTCGAGCCCGTGTTCTACAGCGAGCCTAAAGTGGCAGCCTTCAAGGCTCTCAGCCTCGTGCAGGATACAAAATAAAGGACCAGCATGCCGCCTATGGCGCTCGGCTCACGCATCTGGTCGTCATCTGCTGTCCCCCGCCGGAGACACATGACACAGCCCTCTTCCGAACGGGAATCGGCGTTTTTGCCCCGGGAAGCCGGAGGCATTCGAGCGGGCAAGGCTGACATGCATGGCTCGCCCATCCCGCTGATCCCATCGGGCAAACGGCGCGCCGCCGGGACGCGACGCCGGTTCCCCCCGCCCCAACTCGCCCGAATGTTAGCCATCCGTTAGGGTATTTCGAGGCCGATTTGCCAGGAAATAGCCAGGAGGTCCAGAGGAACGCTCGTAACCTCTTATCCTACAATAGGTTACAATGGAGGCGGGGGGAATCGAAGCTCCGACCCCGAGTGGCGGAACCGCCGAAACACCGTGTTTACAGGGGTTTGCGCGCATCCAGGGTGACATCCGATAACATCCATTGACATCGATTGACACCCATTTGCCAGGAACCAGCCAGGAAGTGACCATCGGTTGACACGCGGGGGAAATCGCCCCCCGTCCCCTGCCGCCGCGACCCTCTCCAAGCGGTTCCACATCCGGTGCTCTTGAGACTACGAAACGTCGATCTACGCGCGGACGCGGTTTTCGACCGCCACGACAGCCAATCCGTGTTCGGCCGAATAAAGATACCTTACGGGGTCTCCCGCCGCGCCGGGATGCGGACCACGCATGCACGATTCGCGAAACGCTCCGCAGAGCGGACCCTACCCGGCTAATTCTGTTGCTTGGTCTCGATCCGAACGAGGCGGTCGTTCCTTCGGTCGAACCACAGCATGTAATTGCCGTAATCCCAGGCCTCCTCCATTTTGTCCATACTCGAATCATTGGGGTCGGTCCCGGCTTCGATCTTCAAGAGGTAGTCGTCTGGATAGCCAAGCGCCTCCCTCACATGAGCTCTTGTCATACCTGGCGAGACCTTGTTCGTTATGTCGCGCCTTCTCTCCTTCGTCGGTGGTGGCTCAGGAGTCGTAATATAGATCGGCAGAGGTTTGCCCGATTTGGGATCAAGCAGAAACCCCCTATGCCCTTCAGCACCCCGACAAGCGGCCCCAAATTCCGCATACACTTGTTCGTCTGTCTTGGTGTTTCCCGGCTCTGTGGGCTTCTTGCCACTCGGATCTTGACTTGGCGGCTTCCCCGACGGTCCCGGCGGGGCTCGGAGAGTTCCAGTCCGTTGCGCCATTTGCGACGTCGCGCAGCCTGGCATGGGTGCGGTCAATGCGAGGGTGCAACAGCACCTCATGACGAGATTAAGTATTGTCTTCATTCGTTGCTCCTTCTACCTGTTGCCTAGCGCCCTGCTCAGAGAGTTGGCTATCTCGTCAGAGTTTGCAGACTTAGCGTAGTCAATAGCTGTCCTTCCATAGCTGTCCTGGATAAGGACATCGGCACCACGAGAAATGAGGGACTCGACAACTCCGACATGGCCACTACCAGCAGCTAACATCAGTGCTGTTTTGCCTTCGTCGTTTTGCACATTCATCTCCGCATCATGCCGCAACAATGCTTGAAGTATCTCCGTGCGCCCCTTGAAAGCAGCTATCATCAGTGGCGAGGATCCCCCTTTTTGATGGCGAAGGTTGACATCGGCCCCCGCATCGATAAGACGTTGCACAACTCCTTCGTATCCATGCTGGCAAGCGTACATTAGAGGTGTTGCACCGATTCTGCTTCGCGTGTTTGGGTCTGCCCCCTTGTCTATAAGGACCTTTGCAGCTGCGGTATGGCCGCCTTGGGCCGCGAACATCAAGGCGGTGTTCCCCAATGCGTCTCGTGATTCGACCTGTGCTCCACGCTCGCAGAGCGTGCGAACGCCCTCTGAATCGCCACGTTGTGACGCATCCCAAAGATCGCTGTTGACAGAGTCGCTAGGTGATCGGCTTGCGAGAATGTCGGCGATTCTCTGGAACCCGCCCTGTCTTGCGTAAATGATCGCACTGCGACCAGAAGCGTCTCTGGTAGTAGCATCAGCCCCGCTACTTAAGAGCAAATCCACTACTGCATCGTGACCGTTGAAGCTGGCCGATATGAGGGGCGTTGCGCCTTTGAAGCCGACCGCGTTAACATCTGCCCCAGCCTTGATCAACTGTCTTGCGACTTCGTTGTGGCCATATTGTGCGGCGAGGTTCAGCGGGGTAGCGCCTTCGCTGTTTCGCAAGGATGTCTTTGCATCCGACCTGAGAAGCGCAGCAACGACTTCAGAATAACCGTGTTGTGATGCATAGTGCAGTGCTGTGAAACCGGCATCCGATTTGTCGTCAACTCGCGCTCCTGCCGATACAAGAATGGCAACCACCTCAGACTTGTTGAACATGCCCCCTATTATGATTGGTGTAAACCCATCTTTTTGACGAACATTAACCGAAGCTCCCCGATCAATCAACATCTGGACAATTCTGGCATTCCCGTTACGTGTTGCGAACATCAACGGCGTGGCGCTATTGTCATCAGTTCCGTTAGGATCAGCACCTTGCTTCAAGAGAGATGCCACTCGTCCGGAGTGTCCATTCTCACAGGCATAGATCAAATCCCTGATAGTGGTGGTTGATGCTGTGCGAGTTGGCCTTGGCGCAACACAGCCTCCCAGAAGAGGTAGGGCGAGGCATCCAGACAGCATCATTACTCCAAAACACAACATGGCTATTCCTCTCTGCGATCTCATCTGTCTCTCCTTTCTGTGTGCTGAGGGCACGTAATGCGTCAGGCACGCGGTGTGCCGGATCGGCGTAACGTACCGGCGTTGACGGGCGGCGACGTGCCCCAAGGTGCACGGAGCCGCCTGGTCCAACGGCAAGTTAGAAGGCGGTCACACCGGGCGGGAACGAGGACGAATCTGATCACTCCTTTCCGTCCATCTGAGATTGTTTCAGGATGGCGATTACTTCCTTTTCCCCGCCTTCTACTGCATATTCGAGGGCAGTGTTCCCCGCGTGTGCGTTCTGATGTCTGCATCGGCCCCCCTTTTCGAGCAACAGCTTAATGATAGCCACATACCCTCGCTGTACAGGCGCGATCAGCACAGTGGAATCAGTCCCGCCCCCGATCCGGGCGCGGACCTCCAGGTCATAGGTGCCGGCCACCAAGTTCGGGGCCGGCTTACGATGCTGCCAGCTGGCGTGTCTGGCAACCCTCCGGGATTGCTCGTCGCGCAGTAGGGCGAGTTACCGCTCATGCGATTGGTTCCTCAGCAGTTGCACGACCTCGGAATCTACTGCTGCGGCCGCCGCAATCGTCGCTTCTGCTTGCTCGGTCCGGCCCTGAGCGCGAAAGACGGCCGCACGGCCCAGAAGCGCCGATACTATGACGGTTGATGCTTCTTCACCTGCGGCTTCGGCCTTTTCGGCCTTGTCGAAAGCCTGCGAAAACGCCCTTAACGCTCCGTCGTATACTCCGGCCTCCGCTTGGCAGTACCCGTATCCCAGCCGAAGCAACGGCGAGTCAAGGCCCTTGTCGAAGGCTCGACGGTACGTCTCGTTCGCCTTGTCGAGCTGCCCCACCTTCGAGTAGACCGCGCCCAGGTGTTCGTACGCGGGGATGTAGCTGTCGTCGAGTTCCAGGGCGTACTCGTACGCCTGAATGGCCCCGCCGTTATTGTCGGAAAACTCGCAGACGCGGCCATACTCAATCCATCGTACAACGTCGCTCGGGTTCTCCAGAACGACCCCCGCCGCCACTTGCTGCACTGTCAACGGACGATGCGCGGACGCGCAGCCGGAAAGGCCCACCAGCAGCAATATCACCGCACTGCATGGCATCGCTCTGAGAAGAGTTGAAGCGTTCATAAGTCACCTCCTACTGGATGCGCGGGGGCGGCGAGTAAGTTCGGATCGGCGGTGTGTAGGTGCGCATCGGCGGCGTGTAAGTTCGCATCGGCAGTGTGTATGTGTTCATCCGCGGCATGGTTTGTAGCCGCGGTAGCGGCTGCGTCATAGAGGGGTTCGTAATCTGGTTGCGATACCACCGGTTCCATTGCCCTCCGTTCATTCGGAACTCACTCACGCTGTACGTCCTGTGCGTGGTGATGAGCCGGTTCGTCAGCGGATCGTGCCTGACTTCTGTTCTAACCGACCAATCTCTGATGCGGTGGCTCACCCCAAGCTCCGAATGCCCAATCGGCGTGCTCCATTCGAGATTGCCTGTGCCACGAAAGTCAATCGGAGTTCCAAGACGGTCGCACGCAAAAGTGATGTGCGGGACGATGGGGCGCAAAAGATCGGGCGTGGCTCTCCCAGTGCCGACTAGATAGGCCGACCACAGCGCGGAGACAGCGTTTGCCGTCTGGAAAGCGATACCCGCAGTAGGCAAGGCAGAATCGGCTAGGGCGCCCACCGTCAGCCGGCCCATCTCCGTTGGCGGTGCGGCGCGGACGGCACCTGTCGTCACAAGCGGTCTGAGGTCAAGCGAGGCCTTCGGCAGCGTCGGCTGGCGGAGAACGGCACCGCGCATAAGCCCGGCGCCCGCATACAGCAGATCGGTGTGTTTGAGCGTCGACACCAACGCCCTGAAACTCCGGGCCTGGTTGTCCATGTCGCGGCGCAGGCGGTCCATGTCCGCCTGCGTCCGCCTCATGCTCTGGTTCATTTCGAGCTGTTGTCGCTTGACATCCTGCCTGACCTGCCGGCTGGCCTTGTCCAGCGGCTCGGCACGCGTCTGTCCGGACGCTAATCCGGCCATGCTGCTGATGGCGCCGATACAGATCAGGGCCAGCGCTATTCTTCCGCATTTCATGGGAGCACCTCGCATCTGTTTTCGTTGATCAAAACCACTACCAGTGATATCCGTTGTTGAGCAATCGCCGATTACCATCGTCGCAACCTCCGTTGCGATGATTCTCAGGCCCGCTCGCTCTTGTTCGATTACCTCTCCTCCAGCTCCTGTTTAAGCTGACGCAACTCCGGGTTGGAAGCCTCGACACCGAGACCCTCATTGACTGCCGTGAGGGCCCATTTGTTCTTGCCGACGCCTTTATACAGCCGTGCAAGACGGATCTTAGAGGCAACGATGTGTGCCCGCGCCTCGTCCGGCTTGATACCTTTCGGCAACGCCTCAAGGGTGTTCATGGCCGCCTTGGCAAGGGGCAAGTATTTATCGTACAGGTGCTTATCCGTCCCATAGGCCAATGTGTAATAGGTGTCTGCCGCAAGGAGCTGGACCTGATACTGCTTAAAGCCGTTGGGCAAAGATGTAAGGAGCACAACGGCATTTCTTCCGGCACACCTGGTCTTTTCGATCTTATATGTGCCGCCATAGCGCGTACGAAGTCGCTCAACGGCATTCCGGCAATCCTGAAGCAACGCGCCGAAGCCGGTGAACGGGTGCGCTGCACCGATCACTTTCAACTGCACCTTCTTCGGCCCCGCTCTCCAATTGAAATCCACCTTCCCCCTCGGGTCAGATCTGTATTCGTCCATGGTCCAGCCTTCGGGCGGTCGGATGGTGAAAAAACCCTTCGGATCCACATACACCGAGTTGGCTAGCCTCAAGTGCATCAGTTGCGGTCTGGTAACACTTGATGAATGTCCACCCGTCTCGGCGTGCGAACATCCCGACATCGTGCTCAAGAGAGCGGCACAAACCAGAACGAGCGTTGCGATTCCGCGTGTCATAGTAACACTTCTCATGCCCCAGCTCGCCGGCTATTGCCGCCACGGTTGCGAACGTGATCGTCGTCGACTCTACTCGTTTTGTCTGAGATCATGACAGACTTCCCTCACGTTCCAGGTCAGAATTTCTGCAAAGTCAGGTTGTAGCCGATCGTGACGGACACATCTCTTACCACCACGATGGAGTACAGACCCGATGTTTGAAGCATCCGGTCGATCTTCAGATTGGACGACCAGGCTTCCAGCTCGCCACCGCCGGGCGGGTACAGCGCCAAGCGCGCGCTCGGGTAACCGTAGCTTATCGTGATTAAGACTCTCTGGCCCTCGACGCCCTCGAACGTGTAGACATCGATATCACCGGTAGGAGCCAGTTGCCCGGCCAGCGTCTCGCCCGCGGCGATCGGACCCCCATCGAGGTCTGAGAGACTCGCGAGTTGTGCACCTAAGACAAGCACGCTGAGATTGTAGCCAACGGATACAGACCACGGGTTTTCGACTGCCACGGTATACTGACCAGTGTTTTGGAGGGGCCAGTCGATCCACCCATCCCGCGTTGTCGTTTCCAAAGCTCCGCCGCCCGGCGGGTACAGTGATAAGCGAGCCCGGGGATAGCCGTAGCTTACTTTGATCGCAACCCTTTGACCCACAACACCTTGGAAGCTCCACACGTCTGTCCCGCCCGGCAGCAGGTGTCCGGTGACCGTGTTACCCGACAGATCCTCTTCGTCAATCACCCAGATGCGCACGTTGGCGGTATTGCTCATAACGCCGGACCGGCCGTCGTCGGCCTGGAAGGAGAACAAGTCGAACCCAACGTAGTTTTCGTTCGGCGTATACATGACCTCCGGCGGGTCACCGGTCAACGTCCCATGGGCAGGCCCATCGACAATTGAGTAGGTCAGCGAATCTCCATCGGGATCGGTGGCCGATAGCGTGATGGAAATAGCCTCGTTCCTCGGTGTGCCGACAACCCGCGCCTCGGCGATGGGGGGATTGCCGCATGGTACGGAAGTGAACACGCATTCACCGGCGACGCACTCGTCGATGGTGCATGCATCGCCGTCGTCGCACTCCATGGTGGTGAATACGCACTCACCGGCCCCGCAATCGTCGAGTGTGCACGGATCATCGTCGTTGCATGTCAGTGCAGTGTGCACACAACTGCCGCCCTCACACTCGCCAACTGTACAGGCATCCCCATCGTCACAAACGACCATTGCTGACGTGCACTCGCCCTCGATGCAGCTATCAATCGTACAGAGATCGTCATTTTCGCAGTCGGTGTCGGAGCAACAGCCGGTCGACTCGCAGTCCTCAGGACAATCGCAGAAATCCTCGTTCGCCTCACACACTCCGTTCCCGCACCCTAGGCAGAAGCAATCCTGCGGACAGTTGTCGCAGCTTTCACTGCCGGTGCAGCTTCCATCGCCGCAGCACGGATCAACCGAATCGTGTTGGCATCCGCCGTTCACGCATTGGTCGATCGTACACGGATCACCGTCGTCGCAGTCGATGTTGCTATCGCACCCCGGCAAAAGGCGTCCCGGCGACGGTACAAGTGAAACACTACCGCAACCGAACATCGTGCCCAACACACCTGACATGAGCCCCCAGCGGAGCCATCGAGCTACGAGACGAGTCATGACCAACTCCTTCCCTAGTGATTGTCGTTTTTCTTTTCGCTGCTGTTTCGAACCATCGCGCGTTGCTGTCTGACGGAGTCCATCTCGGAGTAGCGCGCCAAGCACGCGCGGCCATGCGGGTCGCTAGGCCGCCCAGCCTTCGCGTTCGTACCGGGGCAGGCACTCGGCTTGAACGCGAGGGGCGCTGCGCTCGCTGGGATCCGGATGCGCTGGTATCGGGCCATTTTGGCGTTCTCCCGGCGACGTGGCCGGCGGCACGCGACGAACTGGGACGCCCTCTCGACCGGCCACTCGTCGCTATCAGTCTCTTCCGCGACCCGCCGACGGACGCCATTATAGCCGAAACCTGCCATCCAATTGCCTCCCGAATCGTTCCCCGGAGGAACCGAGCCGGTCGTCCGCGGCCGGCCTCTCCCTCTACCTGTCCATGCGACAGAGCGGTACAATCGACGCAGCATATTTTCGAAGACTGGGAGCGAGTCGTGGTGAGCCCGGCAGCGGGTCCGGTTACCCCGCTTTGGGCCCGCCGCAGAGGGTGATGCGGAGGAGGGGCAAGCCTTGGGCGGTCGTCTACGAGGAGCTGCGCCGTCTCGCCCGGGCCCAACTGGCAGGGGAATCTCAGGGCCACTCGCTGCACACGCCGCTGACCTACAAGGCCTACGAGTGGCTGGTCGGGATGGTGCCCGCCGAATGGGCCAACCGCCGACGTTTTTTCGCCGCCACGGCGGAAACGGTGCGTCGCGCCTTCGTGGATGACGCATGTTATTGAGGAAGGCTGAAATTCGGCGGTGGGCTGTTGCCGGTACCACTTCTTGACGAGCCAGCGGCTCCAGCACACGATCGCGTTCGCCGACGAGGCCACGCCGACGCGCAAGGCCAAGCCGGCCGGCGTGATGGGAGCCGAGATCTGGGTCAAGGTCGGCGACCCGCCCCCGACCGGCCCGAGCGAACTGAGCTTCCTGTCGGTGGACACGCGTACGCCGTACGTGGCCGACTTCCCCGGCGAAGACGGCGGCAAGACCGCCCACTACATGCTCCGCTGGGTCGCCACGACCGGCGAAAAGGGCCCGTGGAGCGAGACGGCCAGCGCGACGATTGGGGCGTAGCGGAATGGTGGATGATGCCCACCCTGTGGAACTAAATCAAAGGACGTAATATGGAAATCTTAAGAAGGATTTTCGGCAGAGAACACACGAAAACTGAGTACCAGGGTGATGGTGTCGGCGTTTTGTTCGATTGGGAGGCCATTGGTGGAGTGGGTGGTACTAAAGCTTGGCAGGTCTTTTGTGAGTCATGCGATCCGACAAACCTCGTAGAGAATACCGTTCTTATGACTGACGTTTCGAGTGAAGCCTGCAAGATCGAGATCAAGGCTCTTGCAAGTCGCCACCACGCATTTTGCATCGCCTTGCCAGATGCGCGCAGCGAACAGGTGAGCTATGTGCACAATGCTGTCTTATCAAACGCCGCCGAATTCCTCCTACCCGACACGCCGTTCATACCTCCTGCCTTGGTGGGTCCGTGGGAGCCTCCAATAGGCAGGATTGGCTTTGATGGCGAGTTCAAATTGTACGATGGCGATTTCCTCTGGGTTCTTCTGCGAGCGGCCAAGGCGAAGTGGAAATGTACCGTTCCCATAGAGGAGTTGAACCGATTCCTGTACGCCGTCAAGAGCCTCCTCTCTATCGCAGATGATGAAATGGCCATTTACGCCCATGCGATAAACGCGCACGTGTTTGATCAGGCTCTGGTTAATTTCCGTTCGGATTACAGCCGTTCCCTGACCGATTGGCCGGAGGATGAACGTCCCGCCAAGGAGAAGGAGTGTGAGGAACTCATTGCTCGACTCAAACGCGCGGTCGACAGGTTACGCAGCTAGGCCGGGCGCCACTTCTCCTGACCACTGCCTCCGCGAGGTGACGAGCCTCAGGGCCAGCACTGCTGAGGCAGCCGTGCAGGGTGCGTCACTTGACGCACCATTCAGATGTGGGCCTCTAATTGGCACGTCCGGGCCGCACGCTACCATTGGCTGAAAGCTGTGGGCTGATAGCTGATCGCCAAACCCCGAACCCTCTCCGTGTATGGTGCATGTTCGAGAGGGAGGCTGAAGCGCGGCAGCGACCACCCATCGATCAAGCTTCTCGGCGAGTGACTGGCACACGAGGAGGACCGGCTGACCGTGTTGGCCATTGCCGAGACCGCAAGAACGTGGCACAGCAATAAGGAAGAATGAGATGATTTCAGCAACGATTCGTGTGGGCATTGGGGTATGTCTTCATGCAACCACGCATTGCGGGTGTAGTACTAAGAAAACTCCCATAGCGTCCGGCCCCGTGTCAGCCGGTGAACACCCATGTCCATCGACGGCCGACAGGCGCGTCGGCCGCTACATAACGCGGGTCTTCCGACAGAGCCTAGCTCCAACCAGTAGACGACAGGACGACGCGATCGCGCGACTCACGCGGAGATCAGGGGGAAGGCACCAGCGGGCCGAGGCCGAATGGGCAGCCTTCGGAGCCCTCGTCCCCGAGGGCGGGCGGGAACACCGCCGAGCTTCAAAGGGTGCTTCTGATATTCTCCTCGGGGAACCAGGAGGCGTGTGCAGAAGCCCTACTCTTCATGCCCTTGATGCTGTGGAACGTCGGATCCGTCGGCGTCGGCGGACGGTGGGAGCTATCCGCTGACAGATTCGACCCTCACCGGGGTCAGACGCCCCCTGCGCAGGCCAGCACAAGACGGGCTCGCCCAAGACGTCAATGATACCGTCCACCGATCGAAGGGGGTCGCCGGAGATTCGCCAGTCCGCACAGAACCAAGCGAAGCCCCAATACGAGAGAAAGGCGAGAATCGCCATTGTGAAATAGACGAGCCATTTCCTTTTGCCGCTGGATATGCGTTGGTCATCCTGAGGCTCAGGCGGAGCGCCATCCAGCAGCAGCAGCCCGGCGGGAAGTAGCGGTACTCAGTGGCGTTGCCGAGCGGGTCCGTCGTAAAGACCAGCTGATTGAGCGTGTCGTACTGGTATGTCGTGGTGTGGCCGTTGGGATCAGCCTCAGTGAGCCGGTTGCCGACCGGGTCGTATTCGTATTGCCAGTCGATATCGAGCCTGTCGTATGGCACCCCGGCGGGGTCGTTCGGGTCCGCCGGAACAGACCGGCCCCCCATTCCTCACTGAAACGGCTCCAAACCCTTCGATCGGTCATTTCCCTCGAATTCTGTCCCTCTCTGCCCGCATGTCATGCCTGTGTGCCCAGAGGATCCCCCGCGGAATCAACAATGCCATCGCCAACACCATCATCTTGATGCCCGGGCTATTAAAACCCTGCCCGGGGCCCGTACCTGGCTGGATATGTCTCAGGCCTTCGAAGAAAAGGTAGACTCCTAACAGAGCCCCGACCCAGGTTAGTATGTTCACGCCAAAATAGAGTGAAGGGTGCCTGTTTCCCCAGAGTGTTGGCGACGCCGGTTCCCGGCGATGCGCTTGCTCCACAGGCAGCCGCTGATTCGGCGCCAGCGCCCGACGCTCCGGCTTCGACGCCGCCTCGCCGATCTCGCGCTCTCCGCAAAGCGTCGCCGAAGGCCGAGCGCCAGCCGAGCCCGGAAGCTCGCCCTGACACAGAGGGCACAGCCCTTCGTCGGTGGGCGCTCCGAAAAAGGCCTGGCGGCAGTGGGGACAAGATATGGTGTTCATTGGGGCTTCTCCCGAGTGCCCCACGCACTCAATTCACCTTCTACGCGAGGTTTCCCATTTGTCAAGCCTTCGGCCGGCAGGAGCATGGTTCACGGCTGCGGCTCCACGACGCGTTCGGTGATCGGCGGGAACGTCAGCCGGGCCGGCAGCGCTTCGGGCCCAAACCGCCACCTCTCGAGAGCATGGCTCAACGGCAGTGGCACCCGGGGACAGGTCTACTCCTTCTTCCACCAAATGAACTTGAGATAGTCCTTTCCCGCCTTGCTCGTGGGCCTAAACCAAATCTGTTGGCCGACTTCGAGCCTGGCCGAGCCTTCATAGCAGTAAACCACCGGCGCATCATCGCCTTCAACGGTCACCTTGATAATGGCGGGGCTCGTCTTCCTCTTATCCTGTACCGCAACCACTCTTCCAATCTTCGGCAACTTGTACGGGGCCATCGCGGTCACGAAGTACTCCATGCCCATCCGCAGGACATTCGGTTGCTCTGCCTGCAGGTCAACCTGAACAAGATCCCCGTCCGTGAAGCGTGCAAGACGTTCCGCTAGGGCCTTGTTAGGAATCCATTTCCCGTCATCCATTTGACCAATGGGATACGTCTCCTCGCGCCGGAACTTACGTAACGTTACCCCGGGAAACTCGATATCCTTGAATCGCGTGGTCGTCACTTGGCCGAACACCATCGAGTCGGGCATGTCCTCTCCCGGGAGTAGGCTGGATTCCTCGATCCTCTGCAGAAGTTGCCCCGTTGACAAATACACGTCGACAAGTTCGCCCTTTTCTATCTCCCGTATTGCCATCATGAGCTTTTCATCCGCCGGAAGTGCTGCGGCACCGTCTGCGTTGGGTACCGGGATATGGTACCGGTACTTGATAATGTTGATGGAGTACTTGGACGTTGGGTCGAAGACCCAGATGGCCACAAAACGCTTGCCATCCTTCTCGGTTTCGCTGAAGCCGTCAAAACGCCAGACTCGTGACCGTCCTTTCTTGACAATACCGTCCATCTTGAGGCCATCTTTCGTGAAAGAGATCGTAGCGCCCTCCTTCTCGGTTCTGTAAATGGTACCGCCTGCAGTGAACTCAATCCCAGAGGTCGCGAACTGCCAAGTGACGTTGAGGGCGTGAGTGAACATTCTCGACTCGAGCTTACCAGCAGACACATCGAAACCCATGTAAAGAGGCGTGGGGCTGTCTTTTGCTGGTATCAGTTCCCCGTTTTCATATGAAGTGATGACAATTAGAAGGGGGCTGGTTAGTTCGCCATCGGTCTTCAAGTCCTTGGGCTTGAAAGGAGCGCCACCGTAAATACCGACCGGGACTTGCTTTCCGCCGAAGATACCGACACGCTGCCCGATCATGTAGTACTTCTTGCCGTCCTTTTCGATCTGTGCGGATGCAGTGGTAGCGCAAACAGCCAATGCCATCGCGACCGCCAGCGCCTTAAACTGGAGCTCCATCATTTCAACTCTCCTGTGGGGTTGTGTTTGCCGAACAATTGGTGGCACAGTGCAGTTCCGCAGAGTCCGCAATGCGGACCACCAACTTGACGCCGGTTGCGCACTTCAGCAAGGTCGAGCCCCCGTCTCGGTGAAATACGGTTCGCCCCGATCGGAACGGAGACGATGCCGTAACGTCCTTCCCGGCCCAGGCGGTTCAAGACCGCCTCTGCAACGGCGGCTGCCAGGTCTTCCTCAGCGCGATAGCTCGAAGTATCAATCGTGAAGACGAACGCGGTGTAACCGGTCTCCTCGAGCCCAGGACGTCGGTGGCATCCGCTCAGGACCGCCGCAAGAGGGACCACGACGGCAGAATACAGAACTCGGAGCGTGTGCGCGTCCCTTCGGCAGCTTGGTCGGCACCACGAAGGCGCAGTAGACGGATGGGCGACCGACCGACCGCGCTTGGCGATGTCCTTGAAAGATCGCCGATGCTTGTTACGACACCCTATTCTCTCCATGTGCCAGCCTCGCTAGGATCCGCGCCGCCGAGCCATCCGCGCGGGTCCGCCAGTCCCGCTCCGTTGCTGCGCGCTGCAGGGCCGTGTGGCTACGAGACGCGCGAGCTTCGACAGCAGGTTGTGCAAGGCCAGCGCTGTTGTTTGCGGCCCAGGTTGCTGGTGCATGCGTTCCATGCAGGATCCATCCTGACAGCGGTCACTCGGCACGGACGAGCTTGGTATCTCCCAGGAGCTCAATTCCCGGCACATTGCTGACGGTGTGCCAGGAGCTAGCGCGGCTAGGCCTGGACCGCGTTGCGTTCGACGTGTTCGCCTCGCGCTGGCGCTTGCGCAGTTCGAGGACGATGCTCGGTGGCTGGCGAACAAACCGGATGCCCTCTCCTTTGACGCGAAAGCCGGGCAGTAGGGGATACTCGTAGTCCGGGTCGCCGAGCAGTACCGTGGCGCCCGGATTGAAGTTGAGACAATGAACCTCCACGTTCCGACTCTCATTCGGGTGGTTCCAGTCCAACCCGGAGACTAGCCACTCGAGCTTTCCACGCGCTAGCCCGCACGCCGGGTCGCGCGTCGGGTGGAGAGTGAATGTCACGTAAGCGTCAACGTTCCGGGCTTCAGTCGCTTGCGACGATCCGGGATAGGCTACGAAAGCCTCAGCGGTCTTGGTCGTTGCCAACACAAGAGAAGATCGAGCTGGATCGGGGACGTGATACCGTATTCGGTAAGCATCAGGTTCCACGGTTTTCACGGCCTTCCCGCACTTGGTGGTGATTACAGCCTCGCCCTGGGTCACCGATATAACGCCAGGTTGAGAGAGTAGCTCGCCAGTAGCTGAGTACGATGCCTCTGGTGTCGGCAGAAGTTGGAGGGGCAGGCTTCGCAATGCCAGCGTGGGACTCTGCCTCGCGTGGTCGCGTGACCGCGGGGTAGACGCGGTCGTGGCCACGCTTACGCACCCATTCAGAAGGGTTGCGACGGCGACTGTGCTGACGAGGATCAGGAGTCGCGCAGCTGGTGCCGATGGAAGCACCTCGGCACGACGGCCGGCGCGGGGGCACGACCGGGATGTGCTCGATTCGGTTGGAGCCGCGTGGACGAATGACCCGGTCACCGACTGATAGAGCGATATTCCCATCTGTTCCATCTCCCTTCGTCTAGGCGTTGCCTAAGAGTGGGACGGCGTTTGTTATCGTAATGCCTTCTTTGATCCCCCGGGCCGCAGCGATCGCCCGTTTGGGCCGGCCTCCTCGCCTACCATCCCATGCGGCAACGCGTTGGATTGGACGCACAATTCCCTCGGCCTGGGCCTCGCATATTTTGACGATGGCCAGTATGACGAGGCGATCGGCGATTACAACAAGGTCATCGAGCTCAATCCACACCCGGTCCTTCACTACTTTCGCGGCAAAGCCCACGCCAAGAAGGGCGACTATGCCCAGGGCCTACGAGATTGGAGGCGGGCTCTACGTGGGGGAATCGATGAATCCGCGGGAGAAGACCCGCGGAAGAATGCGGAACTGCTACGGCAGAAGGCCCCGTAGGGAGCGGTAGCGTAATGCCGGGGGAGACCCGCATCGCGCGCAAAGCTCTGGAGATGTCAGGCCGGTGGCCACCGGTCGGAAGGATCTCAACCACGAAGCTCCGAGGCTTGCCGCTAAGTCTGTCGCAGGGGGGTTGTGACGGAAGCCTAGCGGTTGCGCTTCCCGTCGTTCACCGTTGCGAGCACTCCGGGTGATGATGATAGTGCAGGGATTGACGGCCAGCACGACCCGGTCAGCGGATTCTGCGGATGTTGTAGTTTCCTTCCGGAACCAGCTGCAATGTGATGATCGAGATTTCGTTCCAGATAGTGATATCGTCACCTTGGTAGAGAGCGTCAGGTTCGTCGCTGTATATGAAGAACATTCGATAGCGACCGTTGCTGACGCTGTATTGGCTTGCTTGGCCTTGCTCAACGAAAAACGACCCTGCGTAGCCATTGGTCGAAAAGATGACGAGGACGGTATCCCGGACGGGGTTCACCACCTTGATGAGGCTGGGGCCGCCCGGTATCGGCCTCCCCTTTGGAATGCCTGGGTGTTGAAGCATGTCCCACTTGACGGGCTCGGTCATCGGGTCGGCCGTCGCGTGACGGACTCCTCCAGTCGAGCATGAAGCGGATGCAGCCACCGCCAGAGCGAGAACCAGGAGACGAAACTGGGCATAGAGCGATCTCGAGCTGGCTGCACACCCTGCTACCCGTAACAATGTCACGCGGATTGCCGTTGTACCAAGGAATCCTTTGTGTCTCATACCCGGGCCCCTTGTATTACTCTTGTGTCTCATACTGGTCCGCCATGGTCCGCCAGCGTGGCCGTGCTTTCTCAACCCCGCCTCCGTTGGGTAGATCTGCCGACAGCGAACACCGACCCGTAGCGGACTTCCTCTTCTATCAGACCATGCGTCAGGTCAGTAGGGGCGACGCAGCATTTCCTCGAACAAGCCGTGTCAAGCAGGTGGAAGAACCCGAGTACCGAGTTTCTGGGCGCTGCGGCACGAGGCGGCATGGGACAGGCCGCTTCCCGCGGTGCACCAACACCGACGCTACCTCGCGCGGACCCAGCGGCCCCTGGGAAACTGAGGGCTAGTCGCTGCAACCGGTGTCGCTGATTCACGAGGCGTGCGAAGGACTGATTGGCGGAGACCACGCCGAATGGACCAACTGCCAACATTCCCTTGCCGCTGCGGCGGAAACAGCGCGTCGCGTCCTCGTGGATGACGCACGTTATTGAGGGAGGCTGAAGTTCAGCGGTGGGCAGTTGCCGGTACCGCTCCTTGACGAGCCAGCGGCTCCAGCACACGATCGCGTTCGCGAACGAGGCCACGCCGACGCGCGGGGCCAAGTTGGCCGGCGTGATGGGAACCGAAATCTGGGGCTGGGTAGCGTGGGCGTCTCGCCCACGAAGCTGCGACCCGCCCCCGAGCGAGCTGAGGTTCCTTTCGGTCGACACGCGCACGCCGTACGTGGTAGACTACCCCGGCGAAGACGGCGACAAGACCGCCCACTACATGCTCCGCTGGGTCGCCACGACCGGCGAAAAGGGACCGCGGAGCGAAACGGCCAGCGCGACGATTGGCGCGTAGGCTATGCGGTGCGTCGGGGGCGCACCCTACAAACTCAGATCCTTACATTCCAACTGGACCCGGTTTCTCGCGGGCAAGGTCAGCGCCTCTCCTCAACTATCTTCCGTACCGCCATTTCTAAGTCAAATTTTGGATTGACTCCCCGTGGAACATAAGCCTCTATCGCTCGTGCCACGGCTCCGAGACCGCCTGCTTCCAAAGCACCGCACAGTTGCCTGCAACTGGACACGTTTCCGTAGTCCCCACTTGCGACCTCGACGACAGCATCAACTGCGTAATTCCTTATCCAGATCTCCGGACTTAGTAGGCACTCCACGAGTTCCGAGGAGGCTTCAGATCCGCCGATCTGAGCGATACAATGTACCGCTCCGCGCCGGACAGATGAATCCTCACCCTGATCTCTTATTCGCGCGACGGCCCACGGCACGCTACTTCTTCCGCAGGTCTCGCCCATCGCGTTTACCGCACATTCTCTTATGACTGGATCTTCCGAGGCCAGCGCGGCATGAATTGCATCGCTCCTTCCCGCTTTTCCAAACACCATGAGGAGATCAGAACCCAACGATACGTTCGGATACGCGTCCTCCCCCCACGACACTTCCCCTCCGGTCAAGAGCAGGTCAACCTCGCGAATAGCCTCGGACGGCGCCGAGTTCTTGGGTTGAAACATGGGATGCACAGGGAGGGTCCGTGACAGTTTAGGCGGCCTTTGAATAGGCCGGTCTTGTGTTCCAGTAGCGGGGCCATCGATCGTCCTGGGAGAGCCACAAGGCCCGTAGCGACAGGATCGACTCCACGCCGGGGATGCTCCAGAATTGTTCGGTCCCCTTCACGCGTTTGTTGAACAGCTTCACGGCGGATTCTGTCACGCCCGAGCCGATCGGCCAACCTTTTCGTCGATACGTCGGGTAATCCATGTGGCATCGATGAGTCGTGAAGTAGCCCACGTTGTTCGCCAGCACTCGGCGCGGATGTTCCGGCCCGTCGTCGGGTTGAGGCGGACCCAAACGATCGGCATGGTCTTGCAACGTGGCGATCACCTCATTCACTTCGCCAGCCCATAGGCGATCTTTAAGTTGTCGGACCAGCGCCTGCGCCTCCGGTGTATCTTTCCCCACAGCAGCCCGGGCCGCTTCGTACAGATGCTCCACCGCATGGTAGTAGTCCACGATCCGTTGATCGTAGAGACATTCCCGCTTGCTCAGTGGATCGATCCAGTTTCCGCCGTCGCCCATCACCAACACCGTGCCCGCCCGCTGCATGCCGCGGCGTTCCGACTCCACACGCAGCATCCTTCCAAAAGCCTCGGTCCGCTCCATCGTAGCGACATACGTGGTCACTAGCGGCTCGGGTCGATGATCCGGGGTGCCATCGCCCGGCAGGTACGACGTAATCGCACCCACCTTGTCCTCCCGCCACCGACTGCCGTTTCCCCCTTGTTTTTCACGGGTTTGCACGCGACCGCCATCCATCCCGATCACCAGCAGCGCCGGTGCGTTCGCCGGCGTCGCCGGTCGGATTCCCTGCTCGAAGGCACGCACCTCCGCATCGCGCGCCGCCATCACCGTCCGACCGATCGCCTCCGCCCAACGCTGAATCTGCTTGCCATCCAGCTGGGTGCCCCAGTCCTCGTTCAACGCCAACGCCGCCTGGTCGAAGGAGTGCAACGAGCCTTCTCGCGCCACCCGCCGCGCCGCGCGCGGGGTCAGGGGAACCTCGCAAGGCAATCCCCAATCACGAACCTGAGGGGGAAAAAGAACCGCCACACGAGCGGCACCGGGCGTGCTGTTTGTGTAAGACCACCGGCCCGTAACGCGACCGCACCTCCGGCTGGGTCACCGCCTTGTCCAGGTACACACCCTCCGAACCACAGTGTGGGCATCGGCCCGCCGTCTCCACTTCTGCATTGGACTCTAACGCCGCACGCTCCTCCAAGGCCACCGGCAACGCCGCCTGGGCCAACGTGTCAACCTGGTCCTCGAAATCGGCGAACGTCGCCCCTTTCAATGGAACGCTCTCGTCCTCCGGAATCACTCGATCCAACTGCGCAGTGAACGCCGAAAGGATCCGCGCCCGTGCCTCCTGACGTGTGCTCCGTGCCGCCATGATTCGGTTCCTCCATGAAACCACCTCCGAAACGCCTGGGTCCGCCATCCGTGGCCGACCTCACCCGAATCATAACCCCCAAAAACTGCCGCGGATACTGTCACGGACCCGCACAGGGATGACAACTGGTGGCTCCGTTGACGTACTGAGCCTGTGCTCGTAGAGTACATGGCCCTGGAGCGCAAGCTGGATCAATCCATCCACTCTAGACGTGCTGACTTTGACGATCTTATCGGCTTGGATCGCGGCCGATGGCTGTCTACGATAGCCCCGTGACTCAGTTGTCTTCTCGAGGCGGATCGTACATGTCCCATCGGCTTTCGTGGCGTCAGACGCAATGTGGAGGCCTGCCTGCTGCAAGGTGCGCGTGCAAAACGCACGAACTTCAGCCTCTTCACGCATGCCCACCAAACCTGTCAACTCTATTGCCAGGTGGATGTTCCGCATGGCCCGGATGCGATCCGCGCCGATGCCTGCTTCATTCGCAAGGTGCTCCTTGATAAGTGCCAACTGCAATTCGTTCTTCGGTAGAGACACGAGATTCCTGTGCCTTTTCCACCAACCTTCCCAGTCCGCGACTTCTTGCTGTCCCGTAATGGTCTGAAGCGCGGTCTCGGCCAACTTGGCCGGCGTCGCGGACCCTTGTGACTGAGTCCACTGCAAAGGAGTATGATCATCGAGAAGCCAGATGAGATGTGGCACGGCCCCGAAAGCCTTCGAGCCCATCTCGCCAAGACGATGCGCGGTTCTTCCTCGCTTCACTGGATTCGGGCTGAAGAGCTCCTGTGCTGATATTCCATCCGGAATTGGCTCAGCCGGGCGACACTTCGCCACTTGACTGAATTGACTCGCACGATGCCCACCACTGTCTAATGGCTCAAGTCTGGAAGTCTGCAGCACCATGCACTGCGACAACAGGACTATCGCAAGGCCACAAAGAAGAACAGAGATGAACTTGGCAAACGCCGACCGCTGCATCTCGAACCTCCTATCCACCGAATTCCCCATTTGTCTGATCTCAAACCGCACTCGTACGCAAGCGAACCGCTCGATTCAAGCAAAGCTGGCTTCTTGCGCCGTGATTCGTGCCTGTCTGGCCGCTCCAAGGGGCCAATCCGACCTCTGGCGCCCCGGAACAACGATTCCGGCCCATCTCCGCGGGGCATCAACATCTGCCCATCCGAATCGCCCGGGTGGTGTCACTTGGCTTCCGCTCGTGTCCGCTGACGCCACTATCCAACCGTCGGCCTTCAGACCGAGACTGTGCTTCCATCCCGTCCCCGCGGCCAGCGGGCCCGCCTAGCCCGCTCGAAGCTGTTATCCTCCTCTATCTGTCCATGCGACAGAGCAGTGCAATCGACGCAGTACTTTCTTGCAGAGCGAGCGATGGCGAGCCGGTCGAGGAGCCCGATAACCCCGCGTCTGGGCCCCACAGCAAGAAGCAGCACGGGATGGGCTTCGGGTCGCCATCTACCAGGAGCTGCGCAGTCGCCAGCTCCAATGCAACTGCCCACTCTATCAGACCATGCGTCAGGACCGTACAATCGACGCAGCGTTTCTACGGAGAACGAGTTTTGGCAAACCCGTCTACAGGTGCGATCACGCAGCTTCTGGACGCGGCGGCACAAGGTGACGCCCCTGCGGTGGAGAGGTTTTGGACCGCTGCTCACGAAGAGGTGCGTGCGCTCGCTCGGGCCCATCTGGCACGGGAGGACCCCGACTGCTCCCTTCAGACCACGGCACTGGCCAATGAGGTTTACCTACGGCTCGGCGGAAACGCGCCTTTCCGGTGGGAGAACCGTCGCCATTTCTTCGGTGCCGTGGCGAAAGCGATCCGCGAGATCCTCATCGACGACGCACGCAAGAGACGGAGGCTTAAGCGCGGCGGCGGACGGGCGCTGCTACCACTGGATGACGAAGTGCCGGCGCCAACGGACGAACCGGTGATGGTCCTGGCGATCGACGAGGCGCTGGAGAAGCTGGAGCAGGTCGAACCGGTCGGAGCAGAAATCGTCAGACTGCGGTACTTCCTCGGCCTGAGTATTGATGAGACGGCCACGGTGCTGGACGTGTCGGCCCGGACAGTGGACAACAAATGGCGCTCCGCGAGGGTATGGCTGCACAGGGAGCTGAGCAAGGGCGATAGCACCTGGCGAGGGAAAGGACCCCGAGGATGACGCCTGAGGAGAGGAAACGGGCGTATGAGCTTTTCGAACAAGCACTTGAGCGCCTGCCTACCGAACGCGCCGCTTTCTTGGTGGACGCGTGCGGGAGCAATGCCGAATTGCGGGCGGAGGTCGATTCGCTGCTGGAACACGGCAGCCGAGTCACCGACGACTTCATGCAGCCACCTGAACCGGCCACCGGATCCGGTTCGCTCGCTGCTGCGGATCACCCCGATCCCCTGATCGGCAGCCGCGTCGGCAGCTTCCACATCAAACAGGTCATTGCCTCCGGCGGGATGGGCACGGTGTACGAGGCCGTTCAGGAGCACCCGCACCGTACGGTCGCGCTGAAGGTCATGAAGCAGAACGTGGCCTCTCGCTCCGCCCTGCGGCGTTTTCAGTTCGAGTCACAGATCCTGGGCCGCCTGCGACATCCCCACATCGCCCAGGTGATCCAGGCTGGCATGCACGACGACGGCTCCGGTGGCGTGCCGTATTTTGCCATGGAGTACATCCCTGGCGCGAAGCCGATCACACGCTATGTCAAGGAGAAGGGACTGAACACGGCCGACCGCCTGGAGCTTTTCGCCAAGGCGTGCGAGGCCGTCCACCACGGGCACCAGAAGGGGATCATCCACCGGGACCTCAAGCCAGCGAACATCCTGGTGGATTCCGCCGGCGAGCCTAAAGTGATCGACTTCGGGGTGGCCCGGGCAACCGATTCAGACCTCTCGCTCACGACCCAGCAAACGTGCATCAACCAACTTGTCGGCACGGTCCAATACATGAGCCCCGAGCAATGCGATGCCGACCCGCACGATCTCGACACGCGTAGCGACGTTTACTCGCTCGGTGTTGTGCTCTACGAGCTGTTGACTGGCGAGCTACCGTATGAGGCGTCGAGCACCACGATCTACGCGGCCACGCGTGCAATTAAGGAGCAGACACCGCGCAGACCCTCTTCGATCAACCGGCGACTGCGCGGGGATGTAGAGACGATCACGTTGAAGGCGTTGGAGAAGGATCGTGACCGCCGCTACCAATCTGCGGCGGAGCTAGCGCAGGATATCCATCGATATCTCAACGGCGAGCCAATCGCGGCCCGTCCACCGGGCAGATGGACCCGGACGGTCCACTGGGTTGTGCGCAACCCCGGCATCTTCCTCGTCGCAGCATGTCTCGGCGTCGGCGTGATCTTCTCTGCCGCCGTCCTCCTTGCCGTGAGGTATTTTCCCGCCATGCCCGTCGATACCCGTCCCACCCAACTTGATTTCCCGATCGATCCTTACGCTGCCTACGGACCCCATGGGAACTACGGGCCCCAGGCACGCCTGCTGACTGCCAGCGGCAGGGTTCTCAAGACGTGGGCTCCGAAAGCAGGGCTCAGGTTCGCTGAGCTTACCGAAAGCCCTAACGAATTCGGCGGCGGACAATTGGTGTTGCTGGGATGCACCAACGCCCGCACCAGCCTGTTCCCCGGATCCTTGTGCGCGCTCGACGCCGCCGGAGGTCTTACAACACCGCTGTGGACGCGTCGCGTGGAGACCAAAGACGTCCTACCCGAGCTTCGCTCGTTCCGCGGCGCAACCGGAGAGCAGTTCACCTTCCACGGCGGCTGGCTTTTCGACGTTTTCCCGGAGCACCCCGGCAAAGAAATCGTAGTGTGGTTCACCCGCTGGTACTATTCACAGAGCGTGATTCGCATCTACGACCTGCGCGGCGAGTTACTGTACCAGGTTTGGCACGATGGTACGGCGTTCTCCTGCTACTGGATGCCGGATGCCCGTCTGCTCGTGTTTGCAGGGAACTGTCATTGGCCGTACTGGGACAGGGAAGGCAATCTTCTGGGAACGAGGCCTTTCGACCTCGTCGTCTTCGCACTCCGACCAGTACTCGGTTTCATCGCTGGTAATTACCTCGATTATTTGTCCGCAAAACCAGGCGATCATCGCCGCGATCCGGTCTGGTACCTCCGTCTGCGGCCGGACAATGCCCCCGATCTGATGCGATGGTTTACGTGCCAAGTGCCTTTCCCACCAAACGACGCAGGGCGCTCTGTCGCGCTTAATCTACCTGTGAACCCTCGGATCGGAGGGATTATCGCGGTGATTGATGAACGCGGCGAGGAGCTTTCGGACCAGCGCATCGTCGGGCAGGGGTACAAGCGGAACCAGAACCTGCCCGACGATAGCTCGGACAAGGTCAAGCTGCCCGACCCGGCCGAATTCAAGCTCATCCCCATGACACTGGCCGACGTGATGCCGGGAAGCGCATACGGTCCATCACACGTGGGAGACGGGCTCCCATAGCGGTGCGAGACAGGCACAACCTCATAGCATGCGTGTCCGTCGGCGATTCCGGCGACTGGATCACGCAGCTTACGCATCGCAAGACACCTCAAAAGAGTTGCGCGACCCAGAAGGTGCCCTTGCAGATCGAAGGAACACCTACCGTACCCTTGCCCGTGATTTGGCCACCGACGCCCACGTTCGCAGTTACAGACATGCGCTCTTGGGACACTTCAGATGGGCGGGCGCTGGCCTCGAAAGTGGCGTCGACCCGGGCCAAGGCGGCACTGGCCACCTCCCGGCACCATGCGTCGGTATCCTGCTGCGCACATTGCCTCAGACTTGTGACGGCAGAGGCGTCACCGATTCTGATCAAGGTCTCCGCCGCCGTGCGCCGAACATCCGCGTCTGTGTCTTTGGTGACGGTCTCAGCTAGTGCTTTGATGACCTTGCTTCTTGCCTGCTCCGCAAGGTCGACGAACCTCAGACTATATGCGCCCTCCTCACGGTCTATCGGCGTACTCGAGCTCAGCAACTCGAGGCAGCGAGCCGCGGCTCGGGCCGGATCCGTTACGACACGTTCGTTGTGAATGTCCTGGAAGGTGGCGGCTCCCGCAACCCAAATCAGCCGGCCGTCGTCGGCAAGCTTGAAGAGCGCCGGGAATTCCCCGTCGATCTCAAGCATCTTTCCCCCTACGATCGCCGTGGGGCCTTTGAAGACGAATTCACTGCCTCTCGGGAAAGTCAACCGCCACGTATCGAGAATCATCCGGAACGACGGCCCGAGCGCGCTCAAGATGAGCCCCCCGCGCTCGTTCGGTTCGACAAGGACCCGTGCCGGCGGTCCTTTGTCCAGGGATTCCACGCGCACCAGAACGGGGCGCGGCTCGGTCGGCGGCGCCGGCGGGGTTGCTGCCAGCGTCGCCATCTGCTTGAATGCCCGGGTTACCTCGTTCGCCAAATCCTGCACCGCGGCGTCGACGCTCTCGCCCTTCCCAAGAGGCTCGCTTGAATGGGCAACGAGGGTGCGGTTGCGGGTCTCGAGCAAGAAGAGCTCGGCGGTGATCATCCCTCCGGACCCCACCATGAATCCCCCGCCTTCACCCGATACCACGAGCAGCCGCCATGCGCTTTCGTCCTGCACCGGCACTTCCTTGGAGACGACCGTCGCCACCGCGCGCTCGAACAGCTTGGCGATGCGCTGCTTCTCGGCGTCGTCGAGCGACATGGCGCCGACACGAACGCCGTCATGGTCTCGCACTACTTGGGCAAAACGGTTGACGCGACTGGTGATGCGTAAGGAGACGTCAGGTATCGCCAGGGGCAGCGACACGGTACGGACACGGTAATCCTTGTACTCATCCCCCGCCTGAGCAAGCGCTTTCAAGGGGTCTTCGCTTTGTCCCAGCGCAGCGCCGACGAATAGCGAAGCAACGACACAGATGCGTGCGAAACTTAGGGCTGTCATGTTTCTTCTCCTGTGCGCCGGGATAAACCGGCAAGGTGTTGTGAATGAAAGAGTAATACGGTAAAGGGTTCCCATTCGCCTATTCGCTTTGTTTGCGTTCGATTCGCACGAGGCGGTCGTGCCTCCTATCGAACCACAGTATGTGATTGCCGTAGTACCATCCCTCTGAAATAATATCTTTGGAGTTATCGTTCGGGTCGTCCCCGGCTTCGATCACCAGAAGGTAATCGTCTGGATACCCGAGCCTCTCCCTCACCTGAGTTTTTCTCATGCCAAGCGTGATCTCGTTTGTTATGTCGGTCCTTCTCACCTTAGCCGGCGGTCGCGTGGATGTCGTAATGTACATCGGTACAGGCCGACCCGAGTCGTCAAGCAGAAACCCGAGATGCGATCCAGGCAATTCGGCATGCCGACAGGCCTCCTCAAACTCTGCGTACACCTGCTCGTCCGTCTTGCCACGAGATTCCATCCGGTACGTGGAAAGCCTCATACAGATGGCCATTCCCACCCTGGTCCACTGGCCATTCGACCGGATCCGCGGACGCCAGCGGCGTGCCAAGCAACACGAGCGTTGCCAAATACCCGAGATTCGCATGAAAACCAGACCCTGTCATTTGCGTGCTCCTTTGATTCAAGAATGTCCAATGAAACGCTCCCGCCGACGCCGGCGAGCATACCCTTGCCAGTGCGATCCCCCGCTACTTTCTTATGCGACGGTCGGATAGCATCGACGCAACCTTTCGTCACACAATAGGCAATGCCTCGGCTAACGGACCTTCCCCTTCGCGATCCCACTTCATCTATGCTCGATCCAGTTCTTCAGCGCCGGGTCGGAGACGGCCGGCGCGATGGCCCACCGGTCGCGCCAGATGGCCTTCCTCTTGATGTTGATGCCGACGTGATCGACCAGTCGCATCGCCATGGCCGCATCTGTCTCATCGATCATGCGTGGACTGTTTATGCTCAGCGGCCCGCCGGACGGATTGTACCGTAGGATTCCCAGTTGGTCGTAGCTCGCGTTGCCGGTAACGATCCAGACCGCCGCCTGCAACACCTTGATCGCCTGCTCCGCATCGCGCGGCTGCACCTCGAGCGGAGCCGCCCCGGGGCGTAGGACATCGATCAATTTCCGCAGGTCCTTCTGGTTGGCCGATCGCTGAATGTTGAACGTGTCGCCCGGCTGTGGAACGCTCTTCACAAGATCAACGCAGGCGGTGACTACCTGTAGGGTCTGCCACTGGCCGTCCTGGAGGTCGACCGTTTCCTCGGCCAGCGCAATCATGTTCTGGGCCGATCCCCGGCAGGCAAAGAGAGTACCGATCGGAACCACGACGCGCAAACGCCGATCGACTGTCCGCCGGATGCGCAAGTTGACCAAGAGGAAACGTCCGGATCCTGCCGCCTGCACTTGCACTTTGCCCTGATCCAGGGCATCAACAATGTCGCGCCCGGACTCGTCTTGCCGCCATTCGGAGATGATGTTCCTTGCTCGTTCTGCGTAAGGGCTGTCGCCGTGCTGAGCCGCGAATCGCTCGTACGCTTCAACGGTGCCCTTCTCTGTGACCTGCTCCCATGCCGGCAGGTCCCGGCGAAGGAGTACAACGCGATGCTGGGCTTCGGGCGCCTGCTCGGCTCCCGGATGCTGCTTGAGAAACCACTCGTACGCCTGGATCTCATCCACCCTCCTGGCGGCTGCCCAATCTCGCCTAGCGGAAGCGCAACCTGTGCTGACGCACACAGCCAGAAGGGCCAAGCTCACGATCAGCACCTTGCACGCTCTCATTGCGTTTATCTCACAGCTTCCGTGGCCGCCTCGGCTGCGGGTTGCCCTCGCAAACGACCCGCTCGGTTCCAACCTCCTCTCTCTATAACCTCATGCGACAAGGGCGTAAGACCGACGCAACATTTCTTCGGGGAAAGCGATGGCGAGCCGACCGACGGCTTCGATCACCCGGTTTCTGGCCTCGGCGGCACGGGATGAGGGAGCGGCAGGGGACAGGCTCTGGTTCGCCGCCTATGAGAAGCCACGCCGACTCGCTCCACTCCAACTGGCTCGGGAGGGCCGCGGCTGTTCCCTTCAACTCACGGCCCCGATCGGCGAGCCCTTCCGACGGGTAGGCGAAAGCGGGCCAGTCGCGGGCCCGCCAGCGGGGATTTCTTCGCCGCCGCGGTGTAAAGCGTGCGTCGCGCCGGTGCGGTTGGCGCATGTCATAGAGGAGGGCTGACGGGCAACGGCGGCCAGCCTCCGATTCCCCCGCCCGATGAGCCGGCCGGCCCTGCCGACGACCGGCGGACCGTGCTGGCGATCCGCTCAGGCGCAAGTACGATGCACGGCAGAGGAGAAACGACATGATTTCAGCCACGATTCGTGTGGGCATTGGAGCATGCCTTCTTGCAACCACGCTTTGCGCGTGCGTGGCGAAGACCCAAGCGTTGCACATCAGGGAGACGCCAAATGCCCAGTCGCGCGAGGCGCAAGACGAACGTGCGATCACGCCGAACGCGTATGGCCAGCCTCCGACGTCCGCGCGCCGGGAGCCGAGCGGCGACGCTGGTGCGCCGCAGAAGGTGTTCCTGGCATTCTCCTCCGAAGGCGGGGCGGAGCATGCCGAGGCGCTACTGTTCCTGCCTTTGATGGTGTGGCAAGCCGCACACGTTGATGGAACGTACGGGCTGTGCGCGGACCGGTTCGACCCCGCCACCGGTCAGACGGCCCCGTGCAAAGACCCCCATAAGACCGAGTTGACGGGGCCTGAGGGGTTCAGCGCGCCAGCCCGCGAGGGGCGGATCGCGCGGCCAAGTTTGCGCTTCCTGGAGGTCTACACCAAAACGGGCGAATCCAAGAATCTCTATTGCAGGATTGGTGAAGGTGAACTCGTATTGCCGCTTCTCGTCCAGCAGCATTCGGCTAGCGGGCATCACCGGGTCATATCGGTGTCGCCTCGGTGGCCTAAGTATTGCGAGCGGATTCCCCCGGGTGCCGACTTTCCGGCGGGTGCGATCCGCATCACAGCACCTTCGACTCGGGATGGCCATCAGGATAGGCTGGAATTCAGCATCCTCTACTCGGCCGATCTACAGTCGGTGACATCGCTGGGGACGGACTTTTCGGCTGGCGTCCCTTGAATGCTGACTCAAATAGCCCTGAAGCGAACACAAGGCGCCCTCGGGTAGACGACCCGAGAGGCGTTGGCAGTCTGAGAAGATGGAATTGACCAAGCCGCTCCGGACCTTATTGGCAGTCCCGTTGTGCCTGGTTTTCATTGCAGCGGCGCGCTGGACTGTGAGCGCCGGAGGATATACCGTTCGCGGTTGTCAGCCTGGATCAGCGTAAGGAGTCGCCACATGCAAGCCAAACCTGGCCCTCGGTATCCCGTGAGTTTTGCCAGCGTGCATCCGTTTGTCGCCGCGCTTCTGTCCGCCTGTATTCTAAACTGTGCGGGCTGCGCTGCCTCTCCGCTCCCGCTGCCCGAGATCAAGATCATCGACGAGAACCTCGGCGCAATACGTTCGGCATCGTCGATCGAGGTTTATTTCGCTTGGGGCTTCTATGGGGGATTGGAGCCGAAGGATAGCGCGGTAGCAGACCGGTTGCGCAAGCTGAAATCTGAAGTATGTCAGATGTTTGCCGATGCGTTGAGACCGACGCTAGCAAACGGGAATTACTATTTATGCTGGAGCTATGACCAAGACTGCACCGAAAGTCGTTCCTCGCCAATATGGTCGGCGTGCTCCATGACGCGTCGCCCTTCACCGGCTCAACAGCCCGATGTGAGACTACATGTTAGCGCGACAGTGCGGTTCGTAAAGAACAGTACCGTACTGGAGGAGCGTGCGATTCGGTTCCTTCCTGCAAAGGAATATGACGTTCCCCAGGTCAAGGGTGGCTTGTGGACGGCGGCGCAGAAGCCGAGCACGACGCTGAAAGTGAGTGCTAGAACCTGGAAGGTGCTCAACCTTAAACGCTCTGGACCACTCTTCCATCCTGAGGCAGAGGTGGATGTAGCCCAACTGGAAACGGCGATGCGCGCATGGGCCAAGGCGCGCGCGGTTGAAGTAGCCAGCGAGCTAGCCGCGGCGCTGCGTACGCAGCCTACCCACGAATGAAGGATCGAAGCGTGCGTAACAAGCCAGGGCGATCGATCATGACGCGGATCGCGACACGGCGCGCGGTTCTAACACGGTTTGCGGTGCTTTCGATGGGCCTAACCATCACCTCGTGCGCCACACCGATGTCGTTGCACGAGGCGGTCGCACGAGGCAATGTATCACGGATCGACATGTGTATGAAGAGAGGGATGTCGGTCAATGCGCAGGATGACAAAGGGAACACACCGCTGTACTACGCTTACTACCAAGGCCGGCAGGACATTGTTGACCGCCTGATCGCCTATGGTGCCGATCCCGGAATTCGAAACAACGATGGCGATACACCATCAGACGTGCGAGAGATCGGGAGAGCAGACAGCCTACTCCATGCTGGCGCCAAACTCCTCAACGGGCGCGCCGACTGGACGGATACGGCTAAGGCGAGGCCCATCTACGATGAGCTAAAGAGGATGAACGGGCTTATTGTCACCAAGGCCGTTGTCCGTAAAGTCACCGCCGGCGAGGACCGGCTGCGGGTGCTCTTTCTGGCCGTGAAACTCGGGATCACCGGATCGGAGGAGCACCTCAACGCGGTTTTGCAGACCTATGGCGACAAGAACATGGCTGAGGATTACCTGAACTCCGGTTCGCAGCTGCTGTCCGAAGGAGCAAAACGATGGGCGAATGAGCACGGTTACTCGATCAACGCAGGAGGGGGGAGTCACCGCGTCGCCTGGGGCCGATTCTGATGGGTGACAGAAGCCATGGTTCATATGGGGCAGCACGGTTTCGGAGTTCTCTGGCAGTACTAAACGCGAAAGCGCGGAGTCTACGTAAGGGAGAATGACATGATAGGGTGGATCGGCAAACAAGCAGACGGGAACGGACGTACGGTGTCGGGCAGAGTGGCCCTTTCCCTGGGAGTGAGTGGAGTTTTGCTGACGAGCGCGGTGGGCTGTATCAGCCGAACCGTCGTTATTCGATCAGAACCGCCTCGTGCAAGTGTTTTCGTGGACGGAACACAGGCAGGCCCGACGCCACACACCCGGACGATGAAGTGGGATAGCGGCACCGTTCATACGATCACCGCTTCGTCTGACCAATATGAACGTCGCACTCAGCAACTGTCGTACGAAGCTGCCAGGGATGCTTCGTCCCCATGGGAGATTGACTTTCATCTCGCCCGCGTACGACATGAGATTCCCGTACGCATTCTATGCAGTATTGACGCAGCGGACGTTACCGTCGATGGCGAAATCGTTGGGCAGACACCTGTCACTAGGAAGTTCCTGTTCACTCGATCGGACGGTGCGGCGCCTTGGACGTCGTACACCATCAGCGTGAGCAAGGACGGCTATCGCTGGCGCCGGGACAGCGAATCGGCACCCCGGGGCGACACGAGCCAATTCGCGACAACATTGACCTACGAGCAGGCTCAAGCGGGAGAACTGAACGTCGAGCTCGAGCCGATACGCTACGTGTGGACGAAACTGCGGTACTACAAGTTCGACGGCGAAACCATTGGGATTGGAGAAGAGCTCATCCTGGCACAAGTCGGCGAGGTCGAAACGGAGCCGATGGTGCAATCGGTAACGAGAATGACTGACCGAGCTCCCGATGAACTCATGGATTCACGGCTCTGGATCGCTGCCCCCGAGCAGCAGCTCGTGTATTCCGTCCCGTTTACGCGCCCCGAAGTAACCGGCCAGTTGGCCAACCTGTGGCGGCAAGTCGGCCAAGGTTTGACACGGCTGACCGACGGCCCGTTCGTAGATATGGAGGCATCCGTATCCGCGGACGGTCGTTATGCGTACTTCTCTGCCAACCGGCTTCGACCCGACAAATTCAATCTCTGGCGCGTGCAGATGACCGGGCAGGGCGGCTTCACGAAGATCACAGATAGCCCCTCCACTGTCGTAGACACCGAGCCGATGCCGTCTCCAGACGGTTCTCGAATCGTCTATACATCACGCCTGCGCGGTGTAGAGGTGCCGCAGATTTGGACGGCAAACGCAGATGGGACGCTGCCAACCCAGTTACGGATCGGCCACAGCCCGGTTTGGTCGCCGAATGGCGAACAGATCCTGTACGTTGCCAGCGACGATGACGGCTTTCGGCAGATCTGGGTCATGAATGCCGACGGAAGCGAGCCTACCCGACTGACCGTCGGGCTCTACCAGCACGAGCACCCGATTTGGACTCCGGACGGTGGTCGGATCGTTTATGCCTCAAATGAGGCCGTAAACCCCGAAGGGCTGCCCAACTTTGACATCTGGATCATGACGGCCGACGGAACAGATCGGACGCAGCTCACGGTCAACGGATCGTGGGATAACCGACCAGCGATCAGCCCGGACGGGAAGTACATCTACTTCCTGTCCAATCGTGGCGCGAAGAAGGAATATGAGAACAACTGGCAAATCTGGCGAATCGAGCTGAAGTAGAGGTCGTGATTATTGTCGCAGGTCAGGCGGGCGCAAACGACTCCGCGACTGGAGAAGTGGACCTGGCGGGAGTTGAGTCGCGTGATTGGAGAAGCCGGGCAACCGCCGCACCCGATGTCGTTGGTCGACAAGGCTTGCGTGCGGTTGGTCGGAAACGGACCAGTCGAGGGGCGCCAGCGGAGATTTCTTCGCCGCCGCGGCGGAAAGGGTGCGTCGCCTCCTCGTGGATGACGCATGTTACAGAGGACGGCTGAAACGGGGGCGGCGTGCGCTTAACGCCCCGAGCGACAGCAACCTTGCAGAGCGGCCGCGGGGAAAGCTATGCTGTGAGGTATCACGCGGCCTGCAGCAGGTGTTGCGTCGAATGAACGAGGTCTGAGATGTGTCACGGGGCGCCGCAAATGCGGCCAAGTGTGGGCGCGTCATGACAGAGAAGGGAGTGTCAAGAGATGGCAGAGCAAGTCGGACGGTCGACGATTGGGGCGATCCTAGTCTCGTTGTGGGCGGCCGGTCCCGCGCTCGCGCAGGTGCCGGCCGGTGCTTCCTCCGCCCCAGCTTCGCAGCCGAGCGCAGTGGGTGACGCGGACAGAATTGAGTACTACATCGCCAAGCAGGACTGGGACAGTCTGGTGCAGATGGGCAAGGTCGCAACGCCACGACTCATCGACGCCCTGAAGGACAAAGACCCTATCGTTCGAGGTCAATGTGCCTACGTTCTGGGGATGATCGGCGATCAACGCGCAATACGTCCGCTTGTAACGGCAATGTGGGAGAACGATGACGCCGACGAAGCCGCAGATGCGCTCCGCAGGATCGGGTTCGCGCCCGAAGTCAGCAACCCGATGTTGCGCTCCAGCCTGGAGATTCCGTCGACACCAGCGCCGACGCGCCCGGATGTCGAGGAGTGCGTGCTTATCCTGACCAAGGCCTTTCTCCGTCAGCAGGCCGAGGAGCAGATCGTCGGGATGGGCAAGGTTGCAGTGGATCCGCTTTGCAGGATCCTCCGACATGCGAAAGAGCGGGGTCACACGCAGACAGGGGCCCGGGCCGCGAAGGCGCTCGGTCTCATCGGAGACCCGCGGGCCGTAGAACTGCTTGTTGCAGTCGCGGACAAGTCCGACTTTTGTGCGAGCTTCTACATCAATGAGGCCGGATCTTATCCGGTCACCACCGCAGCCGCTGATGCCCTTGGCCTCATAGGCGACAAGTCGGCGGTGCCGAAACTACTGGAGCTACTCGATTATAAGGGGGCCGCCCGTGATGTGTGGGCCGCTTGCTGTCGAGCGCTAGCCAAGATCGGCGACGACCGCGCTATCGACGCGATCGGCAAGCTGATGCAACGAGAACTGCCCCCGCGTGCGCAATACGATACATGGTTTGAGGAGGATGCCTGTAATGCACTGGCCAGCTTCGGACCAAAGTCGGCGAATGTTCTCGCAGCTATTCTCAAGAACGCGCTCTGCCCCCGCCTTGGCGAACAGGTTACCGAAGGAGTCGAACGGGAAATCCGCCTGAAAGCTGCTTGCAAGGCCCTCGGAGACATCGGAGACAAACGAGCCGTCAAACCGCTGTGCGATGCTCTCAGTTACAGGATCAGCGAGGTCCAACTCGCGGCCATTGAGGCCCTACGCAAGTTGCAAGATGGACTAGCCGTCGAACCACTGATCGCCGTGCTCGAGGACGAAAAGAACGCCGCGTCCGTTCGCGCGGCAGCGGCCGATGCTTTGGGTAGTCTGCGCAACGAGCGAGCCATCAAACCGCTTATCGGCGTACTGCGCGACTCAGACAGCGCATTGAGAGAACGGGCCGCGAAAGCGCTGGATGCCCTAGGCTGGAAACCGTAGCCGCCGTCCTGGGGGCAAATAGCGGGAGCGCCGGGATAATATCGCGGATGCCTCGGACTTCGGCGGCATGGGACAAGGTCTGGGTCGCCGCAGCCGACAAGCTACGCCGACTCCCCCGGGAGTAAATCGGCGTGCCAGCGTTCGTGTCAATCCAGGGCCGCGATCTGGCACGCCCACCTGCCACGAGTGTTGCTCCGACTGCTCGGACACCAAGCTGCCGCACGGCCCAACCAAAGGCGTTTCTATTGCCGCCGCGGCGAAAAACGTGCGTCGCATCCTCATGGATGACGCATGTTATAGAGGAAGGCTGAAGCGGGGCAGCGGCGAGCAGCCGGGGGCGGCTCTCGACGAGCCACCAGCCTAAGAAAGCGAGGAGGAACGATAGTGGCTGAAAAAACTGCAAAGCAGGACGCGAGACCGTCAACAGGGCAACACCCAAGCATGCCCAGTCCAATCGGTGAAGCGGTCAGTGCAGGTGCATTCGGCGGAGCGGTTGCCGGATTAGCCGCGCACTATCTGGCTGGGGGCACAATGACGTTCCCCATATTTATCGTAGCGTACATCCTAATTCTCGGCGGACTGAAAGGATGGGGCAGAGGCGTCGGATTGATTGTGTTTACTGCTGTTGCCTCTCTTGTGGTGGTCGCATTCAAACACTTGGACATCAAGTGAAGGCCCTACGAAGGATTTGCATGAGAAGTGCATAAGAACAAACAACTGGAGGAACACATGAAGAGGTTACGAGCCATTCTCGTTGGCATCATTCTCATTGCTGCGTTTCCAGATGCGAACGCCCAGCAGGTCTTGAAGGACAAGGCATACCAGATCTCAATTGCGTCAGGCTGGACGCGAACGGAAAGCGTCCCACAGGGGCTTGATGTTGGCTTTAGGAAGCCCCTGCCACAAGGAGGATGGGCAACCTTCTATTTTCACCATGAGGTCATGCCTCTGGAGCCTGGCGAGCAGCCTCCGTCCGACACTTCCGATATGAAACGACAATTTGCCGCGATGGTTCGCAATCAGTATCCCGACGCGCGCTCAGTTGCTGGGGAGGTCCCAAAGGTGAGTGGTAAGATTCTGGTCAACGCAACTTATGAACTCACCCACGGTGGAACGAGATTACGACGCCGGTACACGTATTTTCTGGCAGAGAAGACTGCGTTCGTCGTGCAGTGCAGTGCGTCCCCAACTCAATGGGCAGATGTATTGACGGATTTTGACGCCATGCTCGCAAGCCTACGACCCGGAGGTTCCGCCCCCGAAGCCAAAACAAGATCAGATGATTCTGCAGAAGAAGATTTGAGACGAAACCTTCCGACGTTGCTCGACTCCTTCCCGTCACAGTGGAGCTGCTCGCTATCTGATGTGACAATCACGCGCGCCTCTCTTGACGGTAAGCGGACACTCGAGGTCGCGCTTTCCTTCGATCGCCCAAACATCGGCGATATCTACAAGGCAACAAGGACTGTCTTTGGCGTGATAAAGGCCGGCAAGACAGATGCCGACTTGAATAGCCTTCCGGCGGAGATTCAAAGGGCTGCGTTCAACAGCGGTGAATTCATTAAGTACGTTGGTCAAGTATGGGGCTTGGCGTGGGGTTACGTGGCAAACTGTAACCCACCGATTGAAGGCTACAGACTCCCAATTCTTGATTCAAAGGGCAAGCGGATCGGCTCCGTGAGTATTTCGAGAGAAGATGGCTCGGCGATCCTGACCGGGAAGGTGTCGGCGTCCGAAGTACAGAGGGTAGCGGGCATGTATGTCTTTGAATGACTTGGGGTAAGGTGCAGATAGCAGCGTGGCCAAGGAGATCGAGCGGTGGGTGGGTCGCGCCCGACGCAGAGAAACATCGATAGTCGTGCGATGCTGGAGGAACGCGTACGATGACGGCGGAGCGGATGCAAGGGGCGTATGAGCTGTTTGAGCAGGCGCTGGAGCGCCCGGCGGGAGAGCGTGCCGCGTTCTTGGCCGAGACGTGCGGAGACAACGCCGGGCTGCGCACCGAGGTCGAGTCGCTGCTGGAGCATGACAGCCGGGTTCCGGACGACTTCATGCAGCCGCCTCCATCCTCACTTGAATCGCCTCTTGGTTCGGGCGCGGAGACCCACGATCCGCTGATCGGCAGCCGCATCGACGGTTTCCATCTCCAGAAGGTAATCGGATCCGGCGGGATGGGTACGGTGTATGAGGCTGTTCAGGAGCGACCGCACCGCACCGTGGCCTTGAAGATCATCAAGCTCGGCATGGACACCCACGAGGTCGTCGCCCGCTTTGAATCAGAGCGTGAAGCTCTGGCGATGATGAACCATTCCAACATCGCCAAGGTCTTCGAAGCCGGCGCCACCGAGCAGGGCCGCCCCTACTTTGTCATGGAACACGTTCCTGGCGTGCCGATTACCGAGCACTGCGACCGTCACAAGCTCGACATCGAGCAGCGCCTCAAGCTTTTCATTCAAGTCTGCAATGCCGTCCAGCACGCGCATCAGAAAGGTATCATCCACCGCGACCTCAAGCCGTCCAATATTCTCGTCGCCAACGAAGGTCAGCAGGCCGTGCCGAAGATCATTGACTTCGGCGTAGCCAAGGCACTCAACCAACGCCTCAGCGAAAGAACGATCTTCACCGAGCAGGGACAGCTCATCGGCACGCCGGAGTATATGAGCCCCGAGCAAGCTGAGATGTCCGGCCAGGACATCGATACCCGCGCTGACATTTACTCGCTGGGCGTGTTGCTCTACGAGTTGCTAACCGGGGCGCTGCCTTTTGATTCAAAGACGCTCCGGCGAGCAGCCTTCGGCGAGATTCAGCGCATCATCCGCGAGGTCGAGCCGCCCAAGCCTAGCACGAAGCTGGCGTCGCTGCTTACGACCGCAACGGCGGCCGGCATCGAACTGGCCGCGAGGCGGCATAGCGAACCTAGGAACCTCCTGCGCTGCCTGCGCGGCGACCTCGACTGGATCGTGATGAGGTGCCTGGAGAAGGATCGCATCCGCCGCTACGAGACAGCCAACTCGCTGGCGATGGAGATCCGCCACTACCTGAGCCACGAGCCGGTCCTGGCCGGCCCGCCGAGCGCGGCCTATCGCGTCCGCAAGTTCGTGCGGCGCAATCGCGGATCCGTGCTGGCCGCTGGCCTGGTGACGCTGGCGCTGCTGGTGGGGTTGATCGGCACGGCGACGTTCGCGCTGCGAGAAGCCCAGCAGCGAAAGCTGGCGGAGGAGAACGAGCAGAAAGCCACAGACAACGAGGCCCTCGCGCTCAAGCGTGCGGACGAGACCAAGCAGGTCGCCGAGTTCCAGGCTTCGATGCTCAGCGGCATCGATGCCGAGCAAATGGGGCGGACGATTCTGCGGGAGCTGCGTAGGCAGGTGCGGGCCGGGTTGGAGCGCACCTGGGTCGAAGGCGACGACGGCCAGTTGCGCAAGCGCACCACCGACGAGATCGACGCTGTGCTGACGCAGTTCGACGCGGCGGCCACGCCGGCCAACCCGACCGACGTCGCCCGGCAGATGATGGATGTCAGCGTGCTCGCTCCCGCGGTGACTGCGATCACAGAAGAGTTCGCTGAGCAGCCCTTGGTGCAGGCGCAATTGCTTGACACGCTCGGAACGGTCTATGCGTCGTTTGGGCAATTCGACCAGGCCGAACCGCATCTGCGGAGCGCCTTGGACATGCGCCGTCGGCTGCTTGGTGACGAGCACGTCGATGTAGCGGCGAGCTTGAACAACGTCGCGATCGTCCTGCACGCAAAAGGCGAGTTTGCCGCGGCCGAGCCGTTGTATCGCGAAGCCCTGGTACAACGCCGAAAGCTGCTGGGCCACGAGCACACCGATGTCGCAACCAGCCTGAATAACTTGGCAGCGTTACTCTACGCGATGGGCGACTACGCCGCGGCCGAGCCTATGTACCGCCAAGCGCTGGGGCTGCGCCGCAGATTGCTGGGCAATGAGCACCCGGATGTGGCGGAGAGTCTGAACAACCTGGCGGAGTTGCTGCACGATAAGGGCGACTACAACGCAGCCGAGCCTCTGTATCGCGAGGCCCTTAGGCTGAATCGCAGGCTACTGGGCGATGAGCATCGCCGCGTGGCCGACGCCCTGAATAACTTGGCGGGGCTGCTGTGCGCGAAAGGCGAATACCTCGCGGCTGAGCCGCTGTTCCGCGAGGCGTTGGCACTGAGTCGCAAGCTGCTGGGCAACGAACATCCCGACGTGGCGCAGAGTCTGAACAATCTGGGCTTCTTGTTGTACGCCAAAGGCGACTACGTTGCGGCTGAGCCACTGTACCGCGAGGCGCTGGCGCTGTATCACAGACTGCTAGGCGACGAGCATCCGGATGTGGCCCTGGCCTTGAACAACCTGGCGGTATTGCTGGATGCCGAAGGTGACAACGACGGGGCAGCCGCGATGCATCGTGAAGTGCTCACGCTGCGCCGCAAGCTTCTGGGGGAGGAGCATCCCGACGTTGCGGCAAGCCTGGGCAACCTGGCGACGACGCTCCGGCGCAGCGGCGACTACGACGCAGCCGAACCTCTACAGCGCCAGGCGCTGGCGCTGGATCGCAAGTTGTTTGGCGATGAGCACCCGGACGTGGCAATAGACCTGAACAACCTGGCGGTCTTGCTGCATGCGAAAGGTGACTACGCGGGGGCGGAACCGCTCTATCGGGAAGCGCTGGCGATCCGCGAGAAGACGCTCCCGCCGACGCACCTGGACACTGCGGACAGTCGCGTCGGCCTGGGCCGGGCGCTGACGAAGCTCGGCCGTTACGCGGAAGCGGAAGCGCTCCTGCTCGCCCCTCAAGCGACTTATTCTCAGAAACCAACGGTGCCGCAGCGGTCTGTTGGCCGCGTGCTCAAAGGCTTGGTTGAGCTCTACGACGCCTGGCACGAGGCCGAGCCGGAAAAGGGTTACGACGTCAAGGCCGCCGAATGGCGTACCAGACTGGACCAGTACGAGGGCACGGCGCAGGCCGCGCGGCCTGCGCAGAATCCTCAACCCTAGTCGCTCCATAAACGGAGCCCAACACGGAGAACGCAAGAATGGTCGCCCACCGAATCCACGAGACACTAGTTTCGATTGCCGTGATTGCCGTTGTCGGGACAGCGCTTGTTGCACTCGCTCAAGCGCAAGAGGGCCAGAAGGATGCCCGTCAAGAGCTAGCGTGGCAACAGGTCGACTGCTTGAGCACGCAGTCACTTGAAGGGTTTCTCAAGAGGTTTCCTACCGGGAAACACGCCGAAGAAGCACGACTGGGGCTGACGCTGCAGAAGAAGATCGCTGCTGTTAGAGCCGACGCCTCCAAGGCCGTGTTTGCGATTCCTTTTGAAACTCTCGGTCAGCGATGGCAGTACTGGCAGAAGCGCCGCCCTGAGAAGGGAGTCGTAGGATATTCTTTTGCAAAAAGCACAATGCCGGAGGGATACATTTCTCTGGCAGGGTACTGTCCTCTGACAGGAGGAAACACACCTGGAGTAGGGGTGATTTCGTTCGACGAAAGGGGAACCCTGATGGCCCCCACGGGTGACGGGTCCATTATTGCCTTTCGGACGAGGGGTGTGAAGGTCCCTTTTCTAGGAATAGAGACTGAAACTCCCGGAGACAAACCAGTCTTCTTCGCCGCCCTGAGAGGCAGAGGTCTCGTATACCTTTCCGGGCCGGGAAAGGTCACGCTTCCTGACGGAACGGCGATGGAGTGGAATAGCGCCACTGGTGCTAGTGTGCCGGCACCGCGCCCGGCGTCCCAGCCAGCTTCGCAGGAAGCTCCCAAGAACAGGGTTGAGCTGTCTTATTCTTCGCTCGTGAGTTACATGCAGGTCAAGGAGAACGGAGTATGGGGGCCACCTGCACAGCACGTGGTGTTTGGTCCAGACATTCAGGAGAGGCATAAGATCATCGCCAAGGCGGCGGGAAAGACACTCGTGTGCCCTCCCATCTACCAAGATGTGGCCTACTTCCTCGATGACAAAGGGCAGCGTGGACGCCGGATTGCGATTTTCGGATACAAGGGCTGTCCATTCGAGGTTAAAGAGGAGCTTGACGTCGATAAGGACGTCGAAATGCGTGAGGAAACCAAGATCGTTATTGACGATGCATCCGGCAACATCCTCTGGGTGTCTGAGGACAGCGCCCGTCCGCTGGCCAGCACCGGGAGTGGGTTGGCGGGAGGTTGCGAGACGCTCGTAAACATGGTCTGGGTCTTCAAGAAGAGAGGGATCTCGTTCTCTGCCGGAAACACCACATATGTCGTGGAACGGGAGGGGGCAAGAGTCAGATTCACAACGGATGGGGTGGTGCTCGATGGCGTGAGAAAGAAGGAGTAAACACGGGTCCAGGCGCCTGAGACGTGGCATGTGCATCCGTAGGAATCGAAACGCCGTTTCGAAATGGAGAATCCCAGATAAACAGAAGTTAGGCCCGGGAAGATGCTGGCAAAAAGGAGAAGGCCATGAGCGACCATAAGCAGGAACAGACGGGGAGTCGCATGTCGGCATTTACAGGAATTGGCGGCCTCATTGGCGTCATCATTGGGGGTGTTAGTTTCGGCATCACGGGGGCGATGGTCGGGGGAGTGCTCGGCACGCTAGTAGTGTCGTCCGGAATCGAAGTGCAGATCAAGGCCCTCAAGTCGACAGGGGAGTTCCACCCCTTCAAAGGCGCGGTGGTTGTGAGCTACATCCTCGCCGTTGTATTCACCTTCGCGGCAATCAGGCTCGCGCCAGTCATTGTGCAGAACCTTTTGACATCAGACAACATTGAGCCAGGAGTCGCTGCGCTGATCGTCCAATACGCTGGACCAGCCTTCGCAGGCGGAATAGGTGCGTTGATTCCCGTGTGGCTTTCGGCAGCACGGGGGTCAGACCCAAAGCCACGAAAGGAGTAATCGTATGCTCGCGATACCCTTCGGAGTAACGTTGTCCACCACAGCCGCCACAGTGCTCGCTGCCTTTATCTTCGCGGCCGTCGGGTTAGGCGGTAGGGAGGCCCGGCAAATCACCGCAGATGGCCAAGCCGCCTTTTCGCCGTGCAGGTCACCGCTTCCGGTCGCTGAAGCTGGCGTTACGCCCGGCCTCCCGATGAAAAACAACTTGTCTGAGCTCGAGGTGATTGGTTCGACCACCGTTGACCGTCTCGAGATCATGTTCGGAGGAAGGAAGCCGCAGGTTAGACTCGTGAAGCTGTCCATCTGGCTCCTCAATCGATCCCCGGAGGCCGAAAATGTGAATGTGTCAAACACCCTGCAACTCGGGCACCCTGGGCACCCCGACGCGTTTCGACTCATGAAGGGCGTTCCCGGACCGATGGCTCTTGACTTCGATCCGGAGCAGTCTCGGGAAGTACCGCTTGAGTACGTGTTGAGTCCCAGTGCTCCGTCTGTTGAAGATGGGAGCGTCACGGACGTGATCGTCGAGACGTTTCTCGGCAGCAGGAACGCCCCTCTCCCGAAGCCAAAGGCCACGCCGAATCCTCGCGACAGATTAAGCACATGGTTGGACAATCATGACGAGCTGCGTTCCGTCGCCCGAGTCGAGCAACTTGCCTTTGACAAGGAGCTGGGTTTAACCATGCTACATGGGCAACACCTGTAAGAGGAGTCAACATCATGCCAGAAGGGCTAATCAAGGTGTGTACCGAATGCCTGCCGTTGTCATCGTACTCAGTACGCCATTTGGTGCATCCCGTCATCGAGATTGACGGGACGCCTCACAAGAATAGCTGGGGCACATATACCTTCCCGGTGGCACCGGGCACGCATAGGATCGCAGTTTACTATCGGTGGTTCTTCTTCAGAAGATGTAATCTCGCTGAGAGTACCGTTGACGTTACGGAAGGGCAGATCATCGCGGTCAAGTACACGCCTGCACGGACGGTTTTTCAGGCGGGCAGGCTTGAGCTGCTGTGACCCGTCTGTATTCGGCGACTTTGGCGAGCCTAAACCATGCAGCAGGTCACGGTCAGATGTGCGGACTGCGACTACCTCAAGGCCACGGAGCCTGATCAGGGTGTTGTGCACGAAACCCGAAAGTAGCTGAGGAGACGCGAAATGAAAACTGAGCAGCGCAGGCCGCACGAGAGTCCCCAAGTAAGGAGGAACCTCGCAATAGGTGCGCTGTTCCTGCCTGCTATCCTATCCGCTCCCGTCTCTTCCTTGGGCGAGGACGACAGACCAATCGTCCTGCAGGTAGCCAGTACAGTGCTCACGGAGCCCGTTTGGCTGGACGATGCAACTGTGGCCTACACTCACGGCGGGTGCATTCGCGTTTCCCCAACTGAGTGCTGGCCGGGATCGGTCTCGCCCGCCAAGCACGACTTGAGAGAACGCAAACAGGTACGTTGGCGGGAAAGAGGAGATCGAGAACATGGATATCTATCCCGCGACAAGCGATTGCTCCTGTCCATAAAACGAACCGGCACTCTCGTCGTCGGGGAAGGAGTAAGGGATGTCAGGAGTCAAATCAAGCTTACCGACAGAGCGTCTAAGGACACAAAGGCGGAGTTCACCTGTCCCGACGAAGTCCAGGGTGCCTCCCTTTCTCCGGACGGCAGTGTCATCATATTTGCCAAAGGAGGCGACCTGTGGCGTCTGAAGGTGGGGGAATCGCCTGTGCAAACGATCATCGAATCCAAAGAGAAGGAGCGATTTCCGCGGCACTCACCGGACGACCAAAAAGTATACTTCATCCGAGACACAAGCGCTGGAGCGGACCTCTTCGCGTTTGATGTTGCCTCGCAGGCGGTCGTCCAGGTGTCAAGAGGCCTGAATCCCGTCTCCGCCTTCTCGTTTTCCCCAGATGGCAGATATATTGCGTTTGCCTCGGCTAACGAACTGCAGACACGGTCGGAGCACGCTGGCAACATATCGGTGCTAGACCTCGAAACGGGTAAAGCGAAGCGGCTAACGGAGGGCGGGAACGACCAACATCCAAGTTTCAGCCCGAATGGCAAGCAGATCGCCTTTCAAAGGCAGGGGGGCCATTGCCCTTACTGTGGCGCCGAAGCCTTCAATATCGTGATCATGCGGCTGGACTTGGCCGCAGACGCCGCGTCCGTGCCTGGGGGCGCGAAGATGAAACCGGAAATGGTGCTTCCCGCGTTCAAGCCCACTTTGAGCGGTCACAGGAACAATGCCTTTCTCCAAACCGACGAAGTCGGTCCTGCCGGCAAGCAGATGGTCGTGGCCTGGAGAAAGGAGGGGCCCGACTACACGTTGGTTGCCGCACTTGGCGGCAGCTTTTGGGGCGATGGGCTTCAGATCGGAGCCAACGGAGAGAAAATCTGCTTCGGTGAGACGCATGTTGCTATCGACGGTGGGCCGGAGTACGACGGACTTGCAGGCCTGCTCTTCAGCCCCGACGGGTGGCGTGTCGCCTACAGGGCAAGGCGTGAAGACCGATGGCTAGTCATCGTGGACGGTGTGGAGGGACAGGAATACGACGGGATCAGTGATGGCGCTCCTGTCTTCAGCCCCGACGGGAACCATGTGGCCTTCTTGGCGGAGCGGGAAGGCAGATGGCTAGCCGTGGTCGACGGCGTAGAGAGGAAGGAATACGACGGGTACGTTCTGGGGAGCAAGCTGGTCTTCGACGACTCGCAGTCTCTGCACACACTGGCGGTTTGCAGCAATGAGTTTCTCCGGGTCGAGATCACGATCAAGGCGCGTTGAACCTGTGGCGGGCATGGACGACCATGATGCCAGCGACGTGCCGTACATCCCGATGGAGTACGTTCCCGATGCAAACCCGACCAACGGTTACGCCGACGAGAAGAACATCGGTACGGCCGAGAGCCTTGAGTGCTGGCATTCCGGCCTCCAATATTGCGCGGAAAATCAATACGCTCACCGCTTGGGGCAGCAAGCTCGCCCGTCGGCGGCAGCCTCACCAGCGCAAAACACTCGTGGCAACCTAGGACGTTCGGCCAATCCGATGTTCCGTGGGACGATTCAAGTATACAGGGACACGAACACGAAAGCGAGGAAGAGTTATGAAAACAACTGCATTCGTCGTCGGCTCGCTGGTGCTCGTCATGACCAGCTCTGGATGTCAGAGTCCCGGAACGTCACGGACATCTTCCCCCGCTGTCTCGCGGCATCTCAGAAAGGTGGAGCTGACCGACGCACTTGCGCGCGCCGACTCTTGGGCCTCGGTTGTCATAGTCGTTGACCCCGCAGCCACCAGTTTGTCTGGCGACGTCCGCGCCCTTAACGAGGGCGCCGAACCGCTTGTCGGTACTGGCTCTACTGACCTGGGCGCTGCAATAACTGTCTCTAGAAGAGCCGCGGCGTTGGGGCCGAGCGTCAAGGACTACAACTGGCTGGGGGTGGCGGTGCCAGTAGGGGGCAGAGTCTCCAATCAGTTCCTGGCTGTGAAGTCGGTTCCTGCCGCGGCACTGAGCAACCTCGCTGTGGCATTGAAGTTGAGAGGCGATGCGCAGGCTGCGGAAAACACTCTGCAGCGTGCGATCGCATTGTCACCGGGACTCGCCCCTGCGCACAACAATCTCGGATGGCTGCTTCGCTCCAAAGGAAAGTCCGACGCTGCGATATTGAGCTTTCGGGAAGCTGCACGAATCGACCCCAACTACTTCGAAGCGCGCGCGAATCTTGGCCTGACCCTGTTTCTGAAAGGATCGTTCAAGGCCGCTGCAGTAGAGTTCGCGAAGGCGAAAGAGTTACTCGAAGCCGCAGAAAAGGCGCAGCGGCCAGTGGATCTTTCGGCGGTAAGTACACTGATGTCCCAAGCAAGACAAGGCCTGCTTCCATAAGCGGGTGCTTGCACAACGGAGGACCCGTCGTGAAGAACTCTGGACTGAAAGTGGCCCTTGCACTCCTTTGCCTGAGTCTCGGGATCATTGCGTACTCGTTCTTCGACGTGTCTTTAGACTCGGCCGACGGGAAGCCCGAGCAGCGACCTGTTGCCGCGACCTCAAGGCCCCGGCGCCCGGTCTTTAACCAAGTAGCGCAGCCCCTTCCTCCAAACGGAAAGATGGAGCGCACGCACCTCGGGGACGCCGTGGCGCCCCTTGAGATTGTCACACGTCCGAGCAGCGGCGAACATTATTATGTCAAAATCGCAGACTGGTCCGACAGGAAGCGGACCATTCTTACCGTATTCGTCCGTGCCGGGGAACGCACCCGTGTAGACTTGCCACTTGGCTCTTTTGAGCTGCGATACGCCGCGGGAAGGACGTGGTACGGTCCTGCCCACCTGTTCGGACCGAACACCGCTTACGCCAAGGCTGAGAAGCGTCTCGACTTTGCTGTGATAGGTAACCGAGTTTCAGGCTACACCGTCGAACTGTATCTCCAGCGCGATGGCAACCTTCGGACAACTACGATTCGCGCGGAGGATTTCTAGCGAACGAGCATGGTAAGGGAACGAATCGAAACCGGCAGGCCCAAACGAAATGACTGCGGCACTCGCAGTCCGGTGGATGAGCTTTCACGTAGTCCCGGGAAAGAGGTTGTTAGACAGCTAATCTCAAAGAAGGAGCACTCGCCATGACACAGAACACAGTTTCCAAGATCGCAGCGAACCTTACAGTTGCGCAGTTTCTTGTTATGAGCAATCTCAGCCTTGTTACTGCGCAAACTTCTCTGGAAGACATAAGGAAAGGCTATGCGTGTGGAAGTCTCATTATGCCTACTGGAGATGTTGCAGTAGGTGATAATATGGTCTGGACGCAATCTGGGCTCATGAGTAGCTTCGTGATTTACAAAGAGGATCCAAACAGATTCGGACGTCTTTGGCGCGAAATGACAATAAGCCTCCGTGACGGAACTACAGTCCGAACTTCAGGTATCGAGACTCACAACAAAAGAAACTTCATTTCCGTTGTTCACAGGGGCAAAGTTCTTTGGGTCCCGTTCGATGCAATCAAAACTCTCGTGGTGACTGAAGAACCGAAAACGACACTGGCTGGGCTTCGGACTGACGAAGAGGTGTACGGACGATTCCGCTTCACTAAAAAGCCGTATCCATCGGCGGAGTTTACCATTGTCGTTACTGTTGATTTGCGATTCCCACTTAAAGACGGCCAACGCACCTTGAAGGGTTGGCTTCTTGACGGCCTAGGTAACGTAGGATATTACACCGGTTCCGGGTGGACAAGTATTCCATGGAAGTCTGTTGTGAAGGTCGCCGTCGATTATTCAACGGGAAGCGACGGAGAGTCAAGGACAACCACCGTTGTTCCGAGCTTTGTATATAGAATGCAAGGAGATCATTCCAACGTGTGGAAGGAGTATAGCTTTCCAAAGGAGGATGAGTAGAATCGGCTTGTTGGTTTTCTAAACCTATTCTGTGCTGACTTGTTACGGTGGCTCTATCTCGGTTCGGGAAGATATGGGGCTGCCTGGAAAGAGTAGCCGACCGCTGCGAAGTCCGAGAAGGCACCAATCGTGGACGAGATGCTAGTGGAATCGGTGACAGTCAATACTGCGGATGGCCATATACTTCTCAAGAACCCGGAATTGCTGTATAAGGTCGACAATCTTGACAACTCGCACAACGCTGCCGTGGATAGCTTCTTTGAGAAGGACGAAGAAGACGACGACCCGAAGGAGTTAAGCGGTGAAAAACACGATGATCCCGGCCAAGGACTGGTTGGTGCTGCGCCGAACAGCGGGCAAACGCCCACCGCAGCACTCTGATGAGCGGAGATGGGGCGGTGTGAGCGTTCAAACGCAGGAGTTTTCGTCAGGTTGTTCAAACAGGGTAGAATCTTGGCAGAGATTTCGGTACCTTGGCATCTTCGCAGGCGGCAAATGGGAAATCTGGATGGTAACTCTTCAGCCACATGCAATGGATCCGGCGGGTAGCGGGGGCAGTTCGCCGGTGGTCAGGTAGGTTTTTAGGGCGTCGGCGATGGTCTTGGTGGGGGCGAGGCCGCGTAGCGTTCGGTAGACGCTCATCAAGACCGCCTGCGTGGCCGCACCCTGGTCTGAGCGATTCGATTGGCTGTTCTTCCGCAAGATCACGGCCGGTCGTATCTGGCGTTCCGCGAAGTTGTTCTCGAACGGAACATGATCGTAATCGAGAAACGTGAAGAGGTACTCCGCGTACTTGCGAAGGCGATTCGTCAGCCACCGTGTGTCGCCGTCCCAGCATTCCTCCGCTGCCAGATCGGCAAGCCGCTTGTTCAACTTGTCAATGCGGTCTCGATACTTGTCGGGTGCAAAGTCCTCCTGCTTGCGCAAACGAATCCCGTCGCGCAAGAGTCGCCGCAACTTCTTCGCGAACGCCTGCCACTCGACCGAGTCGTTGTGGTCGTCCACCTTCTCCAGTTCACGCAGCAGATGAACGAGGCAATATTGCCGGTCCTCGGCGCACACCGATTGGTACGCCGCCCAGAAATCGGTGATCAGCACGCCGTCGAACTCCTCGGTGAAGAACTGTTGAAGCGCAGGACTGCCGCGCGAGCGGTCGATCATGTAATAACAGTTGCGATCGTTCGTAAAGCACCATAGCCAGTACGTTTGGCCGTTGCCCCGCCATCCCTTCAGGCTTCCTTCGCGGTCGCCTTCAGCATCTGCGTGGAGGTGGGCGGAAGCCTTGGCTTCTTCGCCGATCTGTTCGTACCAGGCTCTGAGCACCTCGGCCAAGCGACGCCAGGCATCAACAAGGCCGCCCGGCGTCAGTTTCGTCTGCATTTGGTAGCCCAGAATGTCCACGACCTGGTTGATCGTCAGACCCAGCCCGTAGTGGAACCAACTGGTCAACGCGATCACCTGGTGGCCGAGCGTCGCCTTGGGCATCGCATCGGGCACCACCGGCTCGACGTGCTTCTTGCAGTGCGGGCAGTAGTGACGGGGGATCGTGTGCTCGGTGACCACCGGGTCGATGATTTCCGGGATATCTTCGATGATCTGCGTGCGCGTTCGGTCGCAGTGTTGCAGTTTTCCGCTGCAATGCGGGCAACATTCGAGGCGATGCGTCTTACGCTCATCGATCTTGGTCGGACGTTTCCGGCGCGCACCGTCGTGCCCGTTTTTGGCGCCGGGTCTCTTGCGTCGCTTGGATACGTTGGGCTTGGCGTACACGGGCTTCGGCCCCGTGGCGTTGGGGAACGCCTAGGCGGCAAAGGCGCGACGTCCGACAATGGGCGTTATGATGCGATAGCTATCGGACAAGTCAGGGTCGAAGCCGCTGGCGGTTTCCGTTTGTGCGGACCGGCCTCCGTGCCGGTCTAAACGCCGTTCCAAGAGTGTAGCCCTGTGCATCGACGTCGCATCGCGGCCGGGCGCACCTTGACGACCGGGATTGATGCAACGGCAATGCCGCTTTGCGGTCGCCCGCATCAGTTCCTATCAGATGCTCGGATCAATGCCCACGAGCCTGCGACAGGCGTCTTGTTTGCGCCGAAGCCTTCGACACTTGGTGCGATCGAGCCGCCTTGCTCGACTCTGTTGGTGAACTGCCAGAGCCCGCTGTCGGTGCGAAAAACGCATGGATCGTCGAGCCGGTCGCCGTCCCAATCGCCGACAACACCAATGTGCACGGTGGGGTTACCCCATCGCCACCACTGATCCGGATGCGTGGTGCCCCAGACCCAACGGCGGTCGTTGTTCAGGTCGAACCGCCAGCCGAAGGATCCCGAGATCGCGTGCGCCAGGTTGCTGATACCGTCACCGGTCCAGTCGCCGATCACGAAGAGGGTGCTAAGGGCATTTTGGCTTTGGCCAAACTGCGTATCCTCAGCCTCGCTAGGATCGTCGATGCGGTCGCCGTCCAGATCGAAATGCCACAGCTCGTCGGGCGTTATGAATCCGAGCTCAAACACGCCGTCACCGTCCCAATCGCCGGCCATCGGGATCGAGCCCGCGTCGGCCCCGTAGGTGAAGCTCTCGTCACCGGCGTCGTATACACCGCTGCCGTTGGTGTCGAGCATCCACATGTTGCCGGCGTCGGACGGGGTCATCACGCCGATCTCGTCCAGCCCATCGCCGTTGAAGTCTCCGACGACCGGAAGATCGCCTGCTTGGCCGAAGGTGGTCGTGTAGTCAGCCACACCGTCGAAGTCGAAATCGAACGCCCATTCGCCGGCGTCGAACCATCCGATGCCGTCCTTCGGATCGTTCGGGTCGCCCGTGTAGAACCGAGTCGCCACGAGGGGGTCGGGCGGAAGCGTGTCGCCGGCGACGGTTTCGACGCTGACCTCGTACTCGCCCGAGTTGTCCCAGGGGCACCCCTGCTGCTCGGCCACGCCGAAGAAGAGGCGCGTCGCCCGCTCGGGAATGGTCACCTCTCGCGAGGAGCCGATGACGAAGATGTGCTGCAGCAGCGGCGTCGGCGTGGCGATGCCCGAGCCGGACATGTATGGGACCAAACCGACGGTCGGTAGATCGTCGGTCAGGAAGACGCCGACGAGCGCGCCGGCGTTGAAGCCGCGCATTCTGGTTAGCCCGTAGACCTGTGTCATTCCGCCGGGACGAAGCGTCCAGCTTCGCCCGTCGGGTCCGCTGCCGTTGTTCCCGCCCGTGTTCACGACGCCGGTCGCAAAGAGCCGGAGTTTCATGCCGGTCGCGCCGCTGACGTCGATGGACACCGGTGAATGCTCCGGCGCAACGGTGGTTTCACCTGTGATCGGCCAAGTGGCCGTGGCCCCATCCGGCTGGCCGGCCAGGTAGATGTCAGTCGGACCGGGGACCGTAGCGGTCACGGTCAGTGGACTTGTCGAGCAGCCGTCGACGTCGACACTTTCACCACTGGACGTCTCTGGGCAGAGATCGTCGCAGTCGTCCACGCCATCGGCGTCCGCGTCGAGCTGGCTACAACCACATCCGTTAGCGTCAACCGTTTCGCCGGCGGGCGTGTTCGGGCACCTATCCGCGTCGTTTGTGACGCCATCATTATCATCATCGCAGTCCGCAGGCACGTTGCACGGCGGCGCCGCCGGGTAGACTACGGCCGTCTCGAACACGACATAGCCCACTTGGTCGGTCGTGCGGTTGCGTTCAGCATCGCCAATCTGATCTTCGTCGATCGACAGATTCACCAACATCGTCGTCGCCAGCGTCGCACCGTGGATCTGGGACCAGCCGCCATCGGTGCCGTCCATGCCGGCTATCGTGGCAATGCCCACCGTAGGAGCAGACGCAAAGGCCGTTTTGAATGTGTACGCGTACGGTGGAGAATCGACCGCACCCTGTACCGTGTCCGTCCCAAGCCACGCCTCGAACGCAACGCCACCTATCGTACCGTGGCCACCCTCAAACACCACAAAGCCGACCGTCTCATCCGCCCGGGTCGTGTATGTGTCCTCAGCGACATGCTTACCGGTATTCAAAGAGCTGGCCGACGGTGGATCACTGCTAGATGCTCCCCGACACCAGAAAACCGACCAATCGGGGTCGTTTTCGCTCATCACCTGGCCGACAACAACCGGGTTCGTGTAGCTCTGACCATAGTCCTGAGCCTCACCCACCCAACTGTTGTTCTCGTCGGTGACCGTGGAGAGGTAGGTCTGTGCCTCGATGTTGACGCCGTCGATCGTCCACGTTCCCTCTTCCACGACGAGGTAATGGACGTTGTCAGCTACGACTGCGCCGCCTGAGGGATTCTGCAACCGCACGGCGAAACTTGTTGCTGTAACGCTGCTCACCCTGGCGACGATCGGCGTGGTGTTGTTGTTGTATTGCACCGAGCACACTACCACCGGGCTGACGTAAGTGTTTGCCAGCAACACGGTGACGTACCGGCCGCCCGCGACCACTGTTCCGGATTCCATCCTGGGTTCCGGGGCCCCTACGCACTCGCCATTCACCTCGTCGCAGCTCTGCCCGGGGCACGGATCGTCGCCCGCCGCGCAGGCCCCGTCAACGCAGGTCTCCTGTCCGTTGCAGAACACGAGATCGTCGCAATCGGCATCGCCGTCCAGTTGCGAGCAAGAGCAGCCGTCCACATCGACCTCGGAGCGGGGCGCGGTGTCCGGACATTCGTCATCGTCGTCGAATACGCCGTCACCATCTTCGTCATCCCTGTCCGGGTTACAGTCGATCTTAGTGAGCACCGGCCAAGCCAGTGCGATTTCGTAATAGTACTGGCCAGGAGGAGGGCCATCATTTAATTCAACTTCGAGTGTGTAATCGTTTGCTTCCGTAGGTTGCTGCACAATCCAAACGCTATGCCTGATATCTACGTTCACAAGGTCTACCGAAATTGCCTCGGCGGGCAGCCCTGGACTGAAAGATTCGTAGACAGAAGAAAAAGCGTTGTAGCGGATTTCAGCGGGAACAGGCTCAGGCCATTCTGGGTACCATTCAACACCATCAATAAGAGTCGGCCTATCACTTCCCCACCCCCGTCCGGGTGCCGCCCATTTTAGGTGGTGCCATTGTACCGTCTCACCCTGAATCAGAAGCCTGTCTATTCCATCAATCCATACACTAAAGGTATGCTTAACCTCAACGGATTCATAGCAGCAGTTTTGCAGTTGCTCGCAGGAGCAGCCGTCTGCATCGACCTCGGAGCCGGGGGCGGTGTCCGGACATTCGTCGTCTTCGTCGAATACGCCGTCACCGTCGCCGTCTTCATCCCTGCTGTCATCGTCAGGCCGCTCGCACTCGCCGATGTAGTCGCCGTGGGCCAGATGTGCGTCCACGGTTGGCGCGCCGACGGCGATGGTGTGTTCGTTGTCCGGGTTGCCTGGAGGGATATGACATATGGTCACTTGTTCTGCGTTGTGAGGTTTCCGGCCAAACTCGAATGTGACGTTGTCGATGGAGATCGAGCCGTCGAAATCGGCCCAGATCTCGCTGCAGGCCTCGAACTTGCCGTTACGCACGGTCGATCGTGCGTTGGTGTCGAGGGGCAGCGAATCCTCCGCGAGCGTCACCACACCGTCTTCAAACGTCAACTCAAACGGGCCGACCTCATCATTCGAGTCGCAAGCATCCTTCCCCGGAGGGGCGAAGTGAATCGTGATCCTTGCATGATGCTCGGTTGCCTTGGCTGTCGGGTTCGTTCGACCGCTCAGCTCGCCGTTGACGGTGACCGTGATGTCGGCGGCACTGAGCACCATGACCGCATCGTCCGCTGCTTCCTCCAGTAGATCACCTGGTAGCGACATGGTCGTCGCTTGGGATGTCGTCTCGTTAGCTTCAACGACTAGAGGCCGGTTGCCTCCAAAATCGTCCATTCCGGCGGAGAAGAACTCCTCGGAGCGGAGACTTCCGTCGCTCGTGAATGGTGCCGTGCCGCACCCAGCCAGCACGCATGCGCTTCCCAAACAACTGATAGCGATGATCGTTCGACAGATAGACATTACTGTTTCCCCTCCCAAGCGAAGACATGCAGCTCGGAGTTGCTGGACATCCTCACAGCCGTCGTCATCCGATTGATGCGACGCCGCTACGGATGCCCTTGAATTGGGCAAAGTGGTCATCAACTCTCCAACGGCCCGTGATGTACCGTTGTGCAGCCCGACAATCCGCCTTTGGCGGACTCAAGGCTTTGCGTCCCATGCTCGCGCATGGTTTGCCCACCGAGTCAACACTTCCAGGTTACGATTCAAAACGGCGTCCGCCCGGTCGAGCAAAGCGCGCCCGAATGGCCGCCACGACACTGCACTTCAAGCTGGGAAAGGCCTGCCGAACATGCTGACCTATAACAAGAACAGCCGGCTAGACAGGCCATAGAGCTTGCCCAGTTCTCCACACGAAGAACTTGTAGAGAAATATCTTCTGGCCTGGCCGGGAGACTGATGGCGTTCCGACGCCGGTCGCCCGACACCACCGTGCCGCCGGTTTGTGCCGACGAGTCCATCTGCGAATTCCAAGCCGTAGGGTAGCGTCCGATCGGTTCCCCTTGCGGTGTGCATGCATTTCGTTGGTACGATGGGGATGTGCCTACGGATGAAACGCTGAATACCGAGCGGCTACGCATACGGTTGTGGTTCTACCAGGGACTTCGACGCAAACGATCGGCATTATCGGCGGCGGTGCCAGACCGCTAGCGACCGGTGCCACGGCCTGGAAGTATTACGGCGTAGCACGTCTATGCCGGCCTGGGCACCAGGTTTGCCCGACGCAAGTGCATCCCGTTTTCCATGTCCGAATGTCCGGCCCTGGCCGGGAGTCGAGCATGCGGGCGTCGTGGTCGGACAAGCCCGTAGCTCGAACGCCGTTATGCCCTACGAATCAAAATCCGGCATTTCGTCCCACACACGGCCTTCGAGTTCGCGTCCGTTCCGCTTCTTGTTCACGCCGCCCCATTGCTTAAAAAACAGCGGGACGCCACCGGCGACACACCGATCACGGATATCGAGCACCCAAGACTCGGCCATCGGCCGCGCGCCTGGCCCGGATTCGCCCCCGACGATGACCCAGTCGATGCCGTCCAGGCTCAGATCCGGCAGCGGCCCGAGAAGTGGTTCAAGCGACAGGAACTTCACCTTCGCCGTCGTGGCGCGGAGGTGATCGATACGGAACAGGTGATCGTTGTCCTCCACGCTCACCCCCATCCAGACGTTGGACGGCCAGTCGAGACCGCCGTCGAGCGCGGCGACCCGTTCCGACCGCTTCGTCAGGATCTGGAACCGGTGCCAGTGGGCTTGGCGCATCACGTCAAACGTCCGCTGGATGAAATCCACGGGAACGTCCTCGTGGAACAGGTCACTCATCGAGTTTACGAAAACAAGCTGCGGTTGCTTCCACCGCAGCGGTTCGGCGAGTGAGTGCTCGTGCAAGGTCAGCGCGAATTCGTTGGCATACTTGGCCTGGCCCATGGCCTTGAGACGCCGCGACATCCGCGCTGCATAGCAGTGCTTACAGCCCGGACTCACCTTGGTACAGCCTGTGACCGGATTCCATGTCTTCTCTGTCCATTCGATAGCCGTCTTGGTCATAACGAGACCCTTTCCCCCCGCAGGGGCGCCGGAAAACCGTCCGGCATCGAGTGGGTCGGGATGTCCTCCCCACCCCTTAATATACCCCTTTGTATTGAGTTACTTTTTCGCTGGGGCTGGCCCGCGTCCGACGATTGCTTCTCGTCCTAATCGGTACGGACGATCCGCGAACAGTGCATTTAGCGCCCAACGGTATTCCTGGCACCCGCTACTATTTTCCGGCAATTCTGCTTTTTCGTCATATCGTTTCTCCTGCGGGTTCACCCTGCCCAATTGAGTCCGGTCGTGTTCTTGCCACTACTGCTGTTCTGTCGTTGTCCGTACGTGGAAGACGCAGGCCGATCGAGTCTGGCTCCGCCGCATCATTTAATTCCGGCACGTCACACGATTGGGCCACCAAGACCGCAGGCAAAGCCACGACATCGATGTTCCATTCCTTTGCCTGCTCGAGGAAATCAGGCTCTGGGCTGTAAAGGCTCAGATACTGACAGCGCGCGGCCCGTCCGCACTCGTCCCAGCCGGCTTCCTTGAGGGCCCGCATCTTGGGATCTCTGCGGTCGCGTCCCCAACCGACGCTGATGAGCAGATGAGGAAATGCCCTGGCGGACTTGAGCGTGTACACCGCAATGTCAGCGCCGTATCCGGGTGTCGGCCATTGGCATGCGAACTCCGGCTTGGGGCCGCGTTTGGACGAAAGGGCGTGCCAGACTGCGCAGACGGCGCTTTGCTCG